>ULSH01005380.1_pt1 | contig 24559 bp, 17 predicted proteins | sample 1956151 | NCBI WGS metagenome assembly ULSH01 (sample SAMEA4835702, study PRJEB28245) | human gut metagenome | biome: gut microbiome; material: fecal sample | place: Denmark | collected 2008 | reverse complement strand
AGCACTTGCGCAGCTCCTCGCTGAAGCAGAAATAATCGGAATATTTCTGTGCGCCCTCCTCTTCCTCCTTCTTCTTCACCACACGACTGGAGATCACCGCGTCGCGCTGATAGACCGCACGGGCGCTCTGACGGGCGTGCTGATCCTCACTCACCCGCTCGGCAATGATGTCGCGCGCGCCCTGCAGGGCAGCCTCAACATCGTCGACGCCCTCCTTCACAAAACGCCTGGCCGCCTGAAGGGGCGCGGGATCGCGCTGGAACATGAGCAGGTTGGCCAAAGGCTCAAGGCCCAGCTCACGGGCGATCTGTGCCTTCGTGCGCCGGCGCGGCTTATAGGGCAGATAGAGATCCTCGATCTCCGTCTGGTCCCATGACGCCTCGATCTTCGCCTTGAGCTCGGGCGTGAGCTTGCCCTGCTCCTCAATCGTCTTGAGGATGGTCTCCTTGCGCTTGCCGAGCGTCGTCAGGCGATCGTTCAGCTCGCTGATCTGTGCGATCTGCACTTCGTTGAGTCCACCCGTAGCCTCCTTGCGGTAGCGGGCGATGAAAGGGATGGTGCAACCGGCCTGCAACAGCTCCAGCGTCGCATCGACGGCATGAAGGTCGAGACCGGTGTTCTTGGAAATATAACTTGTAAACGAATTCATAGGAATAATCATGAAAGGCGACCTGCCAACCCCTACCGGTCAGCAGACCGCAAACAATTTATCTTATATTGGCTTATCCTACAATAGCACGAGATCCTTCAGACCTCACGGCCGATGTAGGTTAGAAGCCGGGCCATATCGTCTGTCTGTCAGGCCGGAGCAAGCCCCTGCCGACCACCGGCAATAGGAGCTGCTCTCCGCAGGGTTCCGCCAAGGCCAGCGTACCGCTTCTCAGCAGATGTCTTGCCATCTCAATCAGCGTGTCGTATCCGGCAGCGAAATCCCGGCTGTCGAGACTGACGGAATAGTCGGGCTCGATGCCATTCTCCGTGCAGTTCTTATCGCGGTCGTACATCGGACAGGCGGAGAAACGAATGATCCAGCCGTTGGGAAGCTCCGAGGAGAAGGGGAGTCCGGCTCCCCCACCCGTCTTGTCGCCGACGACCGTGACCAGCGGACTGCACTTCATATACTTCACGAACTCATTGGCTGCCGAGAACACGGCCCTGTTGGTGAGCACGATCACCCTCTTCTGCCAACGCAGGCCCGACGAGGGCGTGAGCCACTGCTCCTCCATCGAGGAGAAGTCGTTGTGTCCCTTGCCCGTCTTATGGCGCATATAGCCGACCAGGGTCTTCTGATTGATGAACCGGGCCGCGAGCTTCTCCGCCATGGTGAGCATGCCGCCGCCATTGTCGCGCACATCAATGATCAGGCCATTGCAGGTGACCAGATAGGCAAGGATGTCGTCGAGGTTGCCGTCACCGAACGTCGTATTGAAGGTGGAGCAACGGATATAGCCCACATTGTCGTCGAGGATGCGATAACGCAGACCGGACGCGATCTTATAGTCGGTGCCGAGATAGCGGGTGATGAGCGAATCGCTGTAGTTGCTCGGATAGTTCTCATGAAAGCCCCAGTAGCGGGTGTAGTCGAATCCGGCATAGAGATTGACGTGTCCGTCCTTCAGGGTGGCGAGCATGTCGCCGAGTACCTCCAGAAGCTGCTCGGAGGTCATCGACTGATTGGTGACCCGCGGCTCGTATACGGCACGCACGCTGTCCCAGTTCACGCCCTTCTCCTCGAAGAAGCAGTAGCGCTGGTCCATGATCGTCCACAATGCCTGCAGGTTGCCCCGGTTGGTGTCGGGAAACTCTTCCTCATCCACGCAGGAGGAGAACAGGCCGAGCACCAGCGCGAAAGCCAGGCCGAGGAACGTACGGCCGGTAATACACACGGCGGAAAGGCGGCGGAAAAGAGACTGCTGACGGTTATGTAATGTGGATTGTTTCATAGCGTTCAGGATTTCTAACGGCTCACGGGCACGATGTTAAAGGTGCGTACCCAGCCGATGACAAAGGCATGTGTGAACTGATGGTATTTCAGGCTGTTGACTTTCATCTGACGATAGTCGCCGAGATAGCCCAGACGGAAGGTCGTGTGGCGGCCGACAGAGAAGTCAACGGTGGCCATCTGATGATAGGTAAGGGCATTCCACGGTCCGGTCAACACCACATTGTGGTCGTAGTTGCCTCTGGAGAAGATCTCATAGTAGGACTGACCATACTGCGGAGAGAAGGCCACCCCTACGAGCGGCAAGGCGGCCTCGTACTGCAACGCCACCGGGAAACGGCCATCGAGGATCTGCCAACGCAGCAACACGGCGGGATCGACGGACAGCGACAGGCGGGCCTGTGCGGGGTTGTTGCTGTTGCCAGTGTCGTACATCACGCCGATATTCAGATCGGCCAGACCTCCGGCACGCAGCGACAGACGGGGCGTGAGCCGCCACAGATGGTGAAGTCCCCAGTGGAGGTTGTACATCGCGGTGAGCAGCGTGCTGCCGCCACCCCGCGTGTCGGCTGAGGAGAGGATCACCTGATGGAGGATCTCCGTGGAGAGCGGACGGCCCACACGGTCGCGCAGGGTGTGGGAGAGATAGCGCACCTCCGGGCCGGAAAACTTCTCGGCAGAGAGATAGGTATCGAGAATGTCGGTGACGCCGGCAGAGACCATCTGCGTATTGATGACATGCTTCGACGGCAGCGAAGACGCAAAGCCCGCCTCAGCACCATCGGGAAGGCACACCGCCGTGTCGGGCGGCGCCGGACACGACCGTCCGTCCGCTGCCCTGCAAGGCTGTGGCGGCACCAACAGGCAGCACAGCCCTGCAAGCAGACTAACGGTTGTCGTCCTCCTTATCTTCTGAATGACTGTTTTCTCCATCGTTGAAAAGATTAAGCTGACCGGTCATCTCGTCGATCACGTCCTGTTCCGACTTGCCGGCATCGGGATCGAGATTCTCGTCCTCTCCGGCTGCCGTCGTCTCGGACGTCTCCGGCTGTTCAGGCTGCCGCAACGGCTCCAGTTCCTCCACCGCCGCCACCTCATAGGTGGTAAGACGACGTCCGTGGGCCTTGTAGCTGCGCTGGACGGCAAAGCTCTCGGCATCGATCTCCAGCGGGGTGCGCGGAGCGTCGTTGCCACCAAAGGTGATCTTCAGATGCGGGTAGACCGTGTCGGTGAGCAGCATGAGACGACTGTCGGGATTGTCGTTCAACAGACTCGTCGGCTTCTTCACCGCATCCATGGCGAAACGCTTGATATAGAGGAAGCCCTTGTTGTCGGCATCGAAGAGCACCGCCGTCCACACCTTGTGCGGATCGAACTTCTCGATGATGCTGATCGAGTCCTCATAGTGATTGTTCACATCGAAGTCGGTGGTGTAGAACGTGCCATTGCGGAGCACGACAAGGATGCGATCGCCATCGTTGAACTCGCCAAGCAGACGGCCGTGCTCCTCGTAGTTGATGCGCAGCACATCGGGATCGAACCACACCTTGCGGCCACCGAGCGTCGACCGTCCGTGGCTCTTCAGCGAGATGCGGTGTACGGCACGGTGGGTGAGCAGACGGCCCTGTGCGGCACGGCCCTTGATGTCGATCTCCGAGAAGTCCTTCTCCATGAAGATGGACGACTTCGCACGCTTGAGATCGGGCTCCAGCGTCACCTTGATGACCTCCGCCTCGCCATTGGGGTTGGCAGAGAAATAGAGCACACGCGAGCCCGGCGTGCCCTTCGTCAGATCGTACTCCTTGTCGCGCATGACGGTGGTCACATTGAAACGCTTGATGAAGGAGTCGCCCTGACGGCCGTCGCGATAGACGACGTTGTAGATCGTGCGGCGGTCGTTGCGCTTGAATACCTGCAGATGGATGACGCCCTGTCCGACGAAGATCTTGTCGGCCACGCGGATCACCTTATACTTACCATCACGATAGAAGATAATGATATCGTCGATGTCCGCACAGGGACACACCATCTCGTCCTTCTTCAGGCCGGTGCCGATGAAGCCTTCCTTACGGTTGATGTAGAGCTTCTCGTTGGCCTCCACCACCTTCGCCGCCTCGATGGTGTCGAAGTTACGGATCTCGGTGAGGCGGGGATGGTCGGCTCCGTATTTCTCCTTGAGGTATTCGAACCACTTGATGGTCACGTCCGTGAGGTGGGCCAGGTCGTGGTTGATATGCTTGATCTGCGCACGGAGCTTGGCCATGAGCTTGTCGGCCTTGTCCTTATTATATTTCAGGATGCGCTGCATCTTAATCTCCAACAGACGCAGATAGTCGTCACGGGTGATGTCACGGATGAGGTCCTTGCGGAAAGGCAGGAACGCCTGCTCGAGGAAACGCACCACAGCCGCCTCGTTGGGAGCCTGCTCAAAGTCGGGATCCTTATACATGCGCTGCTCGATGAAGATGCGCTCCAAAGAAGCATAGAAGAGCTGCTCCTGCAGCTCGCCACGCTCGATCTCGAGCTCGCGGCGCAGCAGGTCGCGCGTGCGGTTGACATTATCCTCCAGCACCTCACTGACGGTGAGGAAGCAAGGCTTCTGGTCGCGGATCACACAACAGTTGGGCGAGATGCTCACCTCGCAGTCGGTGAACGCATAGAGGGCGTCGAGCGTCTTGTCGCTCGACGTGCCGGGCTGCAGATGGAGCTGGATCTCCGCCTCGGCAGCTGTCATGTCCTCCACCTTGCGCACCTTGATCTTGCCCTTGTCGATGGCCTTCTTGATGGAGTCGATCAGACTCTCCGTGGTTTTCGAAAAAGGTATCTCACGAATGACTAGGGTCTTGGGATCGAGCTTCTCGATCTTCGCACGCACCTTCACCACACCGCCACGCTGGCCGTCGTTGTACTTGCTCACATCGATGGCGCCGCCTGTCGGAAAATCGGGATAGAGATGGTACTCACGACCCTGAAGATAGCTCACGGCCGCGTCACAAAGCTCGTTAAAGTTATGGGGAAGGACCTTGGAGCTCAGTCCCACGGCAATACCCTCGGCTCCCTGAGCCAGCAGCAACGGGAACTTCACAGGCAGGGCGATAGGCTCCTTGTTGCGGCCGTCATAGGACAGCTGCCACTCCGTGGTCTTGGGATTGAAAGCCACGTCGAGGGCGAACTTGCTCAGACGCGCCTCGATGTATCGCGGCGCGGCGGCACGGTCGCCGGTAAGGATATTACCCCAGTTGCCCTGGCTGTCCACAAGCAGATTCTTCTGGCCAAGCTGCACGAGGGCATCGCCGATAGACGCATCGCCATGGGGGTGGAACTGCATCGTATATCCCACAATGTTGGCCACCTTGTTGTAGCGTCCGTCGTCCATCCGCTTCATGGAGTGGAGGATACGGCGCTGCACAGGCTTCAGACCATCCTCGATGGCAGGCACGGCACGCTCAAGGATCACGTAGGAGGCGTAATCCAGAAACCAGTTCTTATACATCCGGCTCAGATGGTGCACTGCCGAGGCGTCGAACCTGTCAACCGGCTTATAGTCGCTGTGCCCGTCGGCAGCCTGCTCCTCCTCGGGAGCATCCGCACCCTCACGGGCAGCATCCTGACCCTCAGCGGCAGCGTCCGGCTTGTCCTGAGGACGATTGTCGGCTTGTCCTCCGTTCACTTGCTGTTGAATATCGTCTTTATTCTTGTCTTCGTCCATAAATTATTCTCGGTAATTGATGCAAACTTACATAAAAAATATGAGATTCCTGCCCCGTTGGCATAAAAAAGTAAGGATAGACACGGGCTCCGTGCAGAAATACGGATGAGTCTGCCCCTTCTCTCCATCATGTCCCAACCACACCGGTCCCCGTCGCATACTGCCCGCATGAGAAACGCAGGAAAGCAACCACCTCCTACACGGAACAACACGACGGAAGACCGGGCAAGACGGAAAGAAAGGCCTTGACTGATGCCATGAGAGATACTGAAGCACAACAGAGGACACGGAGCCCCACGGACTTCCCACCGTCCGGAAAACACGGACCTTCCTTGCTCCCGACGGCCTTTCAACACTCCTTCGCCCTCAGAATATAAGCGGTCAAATGTGAAACCTTATAATTTTTTCGTGTCCTTATGCCAAGTAATCGACAAAAAAGAGTAACTTTGTACGCAAAAATTATAATTAAGGTAATCAGCTAAATATCAAATAAAGATTATGGCACAAGAAGATGTTTTCAAGAAGATTGTGAGCCACTGCAAGGAGTATGGCTTTGTTTTCCCCAGCAGCGACATTTACGACGGTCTGGCCGCCGTGTACGATTATGGTCAGAACGGCGTAGAGCTCAAGAACAATATCAAGCAGTATTGGTGGCAGTCCATGGTGCTGCTCCACGAGAATATCGTAGGTATCGACGCCTCGATCTTCATGCACCCGACGGTATGGAAGGCCAGCGGCCATGTGGACGCCTTCAATGACCCCCTGATCGACAACCGTGACTCCAAGAAGCGCTACCGCGCCGACAATCTGATTGAAGACCAGATCGCCAAGTACGACGAGAAGATAGAGAAGGAAGTGGCTAAGGCCCGCAAGAAATTCGGCGACAGCTTCGACGAGGCTCAGTTCCGCTCAACCAATCCCCGCGTGCTCGAGCACCAGAAGAAGCGTGACGATCTGCACGCCCGCTACACCGCCGCCATGCAGGGTCCCGACCTGGATGCCCTGAAGCAGATCATCCTCGACGAGGGCATCGTCGATCCCATCAGCGGAACGAAGAACTGGACCGACGTGCGTCAGTTCAACCTGATGTTCTCTACCGAGGTGGGTTCGCTGAGCGACGCCGCCAACAAGATCTACCTCCGTCCTGAGACGGCACAAGGAATCTTCGTCAACTACCTGAACGTGCAGAAGACCGGCCGCATGAAGCTGCCTTTCGGTATCGCACAGATCGGTAAGGCTTTCCGCAACGAGATCGTTGCCCGCCAGTTCGTCTTCCGCATGCGTGAGTTCGAGCAGATGGAGATGCAGTTCTTCTGCCAGCCCGGCACAGAGATGAAGTGGTTTGAATATTGGAAGAAGGTGCGTCTAGCATGGCACGAGGCACTGGGCATGGGTAACGACAACTACCGCTACCACGATCACGAGAAGCTCGCCCACTACGCCAATGCCGCTACCGACATCGAGTTCAAGATGCCGTTCGGATTCAAGGAGGTGGAGGGTATCCACTCACGTACCAACTTTGACCTGTCGCAGCACGAGAAGTTCTCCGGCCGCTCCATCAAATATTTCGATCCGGAGACCAAGGAGAGCTACACTCCGTACGACGTAGAGACCTCTATCGGCGTAGACCGTATGTTCCTGTCGGTGATGTGCCACAGCTACGAGGAGGAGACATTGCCCAACGGCGAGACACGCGTCGTGCTCCATCTGCCTGAGCCGCTGGCTCCTGTGAAGTGCGCCGTATTCCCCTTGGACAAGAAAGACGGCCTGCCTGAACTGGCCCACCAGATCGTCAACGACCTGAAGTTCCACTTCAACACTCACTACGGCGATCCAAAGGACTCTATCGGCAAGCGCTACCGCCGTCAGGACGCCATCGGTACACCATTCTGTGTCACCGTAGACCACGAGACACCCAACGACCACAAGGTGACCATCCGCTTCCGCGACACCATGGAACAGGAGCGTGTCGACATCGACCAGCTCCGCTCGATCATCGAGGACCGCGTGAGTATCACCTCCCTGCTCAAAAAGCTCGGAAAGGAAATCGAGGGTCTCGACAAGTAATCCGGCCATCAGCCACCGGTGACGGGCAGGCAACGACAGGAAAGACGTCCTTGTCGCCCGTCATTCCATATCCTTTCTCAATAGGACAACATGAAGAAGAACAATACCGTTTCACTGCTGAGCCTTCTGGCTCTCCTCATTCTTCCCCTGCTGTGGACCTCCTGCTCGGAGGAGACCGACACCGTGGAAGAGTTTCCCAACTGGCAGGCCCGCAATACGGCTTACTGGGACTCGCTCTACACCAACACGCAGGCAAAAATCGCAGCCGGCGACACATCGTGGAAGATCATCAAGAACTGGAGCTTGCAGGACTCCATAGCCAGCCCCAACACCGACTATATCATCGTCCACGTAGACGAAGCCGGCACAGGCAGCGGCTGCCCGCTCTATACCGACTCCGTGCGGGTGCACTACTACGGCAAGCTCCTGCCGTCGACTTCCTATCCTGCGGGCTATCAGTTTGACTCTTCCATGTCGGCCGACTACAATCCCGCAACGTCGCTCCCGGCCACCTTTGCCGTCAATGCGCTGACAGACGGCTTCGCCACCGCTTTGCAAAACATGCACATCGGAGACAACTGGACTGTCTACGTGCCCTACACCTTGGCCTATGGCTCAACGGGAACGACCGGCATACCCGGCTACTCCACGCTGATCTTCAAGATCATCCTCGTGGCTTACGCCCGTGCTGACGGCAATCTGCCCAGCCTGAACGCTCCCGCTCTCTACCGCCCCTGGACGGAAGAATGATATCCTAACAGGTCTGCATGACAGACAATAACCGACATATCCGGACCGGACTGCGGACAAACGCCCCGCAGCCGATCCGTTTTTTTGTACCAACAGGACCGATCTTCTCGTAAAGATCCCAAAATGCCTGCAAATACCCTCACACGACAGAACACCGTGCCCATTCATCAGACGGAAGATTCAGCCATCGGGAGGACATGAACCAAAATTAGAATAATACCACAATTCTTTATATACCTTATTATATATACCATCATTATCCTCTCATAAAACCACCTTATTATATATACTACCCACATTCTCCCTATTTATAATCCACATATTACAATGACTTATTCCACTTCATTTTTCTATTATATCCTCTCAGCAAGGACCACACCAGCAAGGCGTATGACCTCCGCAGACTCTCATCTACAGGTACCCACAACACAGCGATCCAGCCCAGGAAACAAGTCATGAAGATCCATCATAACAGCCTCGACAGCCACGATGACCAATGACCCTTCAACACTTGAAAACCCTTGAAGATTTCATTGTGCACGCACACACTTTCTTGACTTAAGTCAAAAATGATAGGGAGAAAGGTCAAAAAAGCGTTTTTGCGCTTGCACCGAAACAGAATCCGTCGTAACTTTGCAACGTCAAAAGACAAGAAGACAACACAAGAAAACAACAAAATATTGGAACCGGCAGAGAGGCCCTAGAAGAAAAAAAGGTAGAAGGCACTTCAGGATAACACAAACACAAAGGGGCTACGTGATGAAGCCCACCTTAATTTAGAGAAGCTAGAAAGAAGTTGGCAAAGAGTCGTTTCAATAGGTACAAAGACAGATGCCATAAATTAGAAAAGAAGGAAAAAAGGAAAAGTAGAAAAAACAGAAGTGCAAGGTCTTGACTTGAAGAAAGTATTCGGATAACAAGCATTTACGTCGGTATGCCGCAAGGGTATTGGCCACACATGAGGTAATAAACAGGATTGTGAAGGATAACAATACGCATTGCCCGGGAGGGCAATCTTCTCAATAGATGCAGTAGGACCGGTCTACACACAGCTGTATGTAAGAAAGTAAGGATAACAACACAAAACACAAGAAAGATGGAACCAACAGTAATATGGATCATGCTCGCAGCAATGGCTGCGGCATGGATATGGTCGGAAGATCACGACCCACCCATAGACTAAATGAGGTCCAAAGACAACAACAACATCAAACAAGAATAATAAAATCACCATATAATGGAGACAGATTCCTACGGGGATCTGTCTTTTTTCGTATTTTTTTTGGAAAATATTTGGTGGAAACAAAAACTTTCCGTACCTTTGCAACCGCTTAAGAAAACAAGCACGGGCGTTTAGCTCAGTTGGTTTAGAGCATCTGCCTTACAAGCAGAGGGTCGGCGGTTCGAATCCGTCAACGCCCACAAAAGCCTCTCAATCTTAACGATTGGGAGGCTTTTTAGTTTTATTAGTGAACTTTTTTGTCCATAGAACTTATATTATCGAATTAAATACGTACTTTTGCAGTGTAATTACACACATTTATATTTCATCATGATGGAACTAGACAGTCTGACGGCCATATCGCCTATTGATGGCCGCTACCGGGGCAAGACAGAATCCCTGGCTAATTATTTTTCTGAGTACGCCCTGATCCGATACCGTATCCGCGTAGAGATTGAGTACTTTATCACTCTTTGCGAGCTGCCATTGCCGCAGCTGGCACACTTCGACCACAGTCTTTTTGATGCTCTGCGTGACATCTATCGCAACTTCGACGAGAAGGCAGCCAGCCGTGTGAAGGAGATCGAGAAGACCACCAACCACGATGTAAAGGCCGTAGAGTACTACATCAAGGAACAGTTCGACCGCATCGGCGGCTTAGACGATGTGAAGGAGTTCGTACACTTCGGCCTCACATCCCAAGACATCAACAACACCTCTGTCCCCTTGTCGCTGAAAGACGCACTGAATGAGGTGTACTATCCTCAGGTGGAAGAGCTCATCGCACAACTGCAGCAGTATGCCGACGAGTGGAAAGACGTACCTATGCTGGCCAAGACACATGGACAGCCTGCCTCTCCCACCCGTCTGGGCAAGGAAATCATGGTCTACGTCTATCGTCTGACCGAGCAGCTCAATACGCTGAAGCAGTGTAAGATCACCGCCAAGTTTGGAGGAGCAACAGGTAACTTCAACGCTCACCATGTGGCCTATCCCGCCTACGACTGGCGTACTTTCGGCAATAAGTTCGTCGCTGAGAAGCTCGGGCTCGAACGTGAGCAGTGGACAACACAGATCAGCAACTACGACTATCTCGGTGCGATCTTCGACGCCATCCGCCGCATCAATACCATCATCATCGACCTCGACCGCGACTTCTGGATGTACATATCCATGGAGTATTTCAAGCAGAAGATCAAAGCCGGTGAGGTGGGATCGAGCGCCATGCCTCACAAGGTGAACCCCATCGACTATGAGAACAGCGAAGGCAACTTGGGACTGGCCAACGCCATCCTGCAGTTCCTGGCACAAAAGCTCCCCGTGAGCCGTCTGCAGCGCGACCTGACCGACTCTACCGTGCTGCGCAACATCGGTGTGCCTCTCGGACACAGTGTCATCGCCATACAGAGCACCCTCAAGGGATTGCGCAAGCTCATCCTTAACGAGGACAAGATTCTCAGCGATCTCGACAACACATGGGCCGTGGTGGCCGAAGCCATTCAGACGATCTTACGCCGTGAAGACTATCCCCACCCCTACGAGGCATTGAAAGCCCTCACCCGCACCAACAAGACAATGACCGAGGAGACCATCCACGAGTTTATTCAGGGGCTCAACGTCAGCGATGATGTAAAAGCCGAGCTCATGAAGATCACTCCCCGTAACTATACCGGTATTTAAACCGACTGACACATTTATCTATTTAAATATTCTTATTAACTCGAAGAGCCGAGAGGCTCTTAAAAGTATTCACATTCATTATTATGGTAGAAGATTTGGAGAACAAGCCTCAGGATGACCAGAAGGCTAACAGCGAAGGAAACTACAGCGCTTCCAACTATCAGAAAGACTATCGGACGGAAGGCGGAAGAACACAACGTCCCCGTATTCACACTACACGAGCCTACTCTTCCGACCGTAAGCCCGTCCAGAGCAGCGGATTCCGCCCCGAGGGATTCGGCGCCGGTCTGCAAGGCAGCAGTCAACAGCACTCACACAGCAGCTATCAGCGCCAAGGCGGCTATCAGCCCCGTCAGGGCTATCAGCAGCGCGGTGGCTACGGACAGCAGCGTCAGGGTGGCTACAGCCGTCCCAACAGCTATCAGTCACGCCAGCAGGACTACCAGCAGCACGGCTACCAGCCCCGCCAACAGGAAGAGGGTGGCTATCAGCCCCGTCAGGGCTATCAGCAGCGCAGCTATCAGCCCCGCCAGCAAAACGGCTACGGACAGCAGCGTCAGGGTGGCTATCAACAGCGTGGCGGTTACCAGCAGGGTGGCTATCAGCAGCGCGGCGGATACCAGCAGCGTGGCGGTTACCAGCAGGGTGGCTACCAGCAGCGCGGCGGATACGGACAGCAGCGTGGCGGTTACCAGCAGGGTGGCTACCAGCAGCGCGGCGGATACGGACAGCAGCGTGGCGGTTACCAGCAGGGTGGCTACCAGCAGCGCGGCGGATACGGACAGCAGCGTGGCGGTTACCAGCAGCGTCCCGGATACGATCCCAATGCTAAGTATAGCATGAAGAAGCGTATCGAGTACAAGGAAGAGCACATCGATCCCAACGAGCCTATCCGTCTGAACAAATATCTGGCCAATGCCGGCATCTGCTCACGCCGCGAGGCTGATGAGTTCATCCAGGCCGGTGTGGTGACTGTCAACGGCAATGTGGTGACCGAGCTGGGTACGAAGGTCCTCCGCTCCGATGAGGTGAAATTCCACGACCAGCCTGTATCACTGGAGAAGAAAGTGTACGTGCTGCTCAATAAACCCAAGGACACCGTGACCACCAGTGACGATCCCCAGCAGCGCAAGACGGTGATGGATCTCGTGAAGGACGCTTGCCCCGAGCGCATCTACCCCGTGGGACGTCTCGACCGTAACACCACCGGTGTGCTCCTGCTCACCAACGACGGTGACCTCGCTTCCAAGCTCACCCATCCGAAGTTCCTTAAGAAGAAGGTTTATCATGTGACCCTCGACAAGAACGTGGCCGCAACCGACCTTCAGAAGATCGCCGACGGCATCACACTCGAGGACGGAGAGGTGCATGCTGACGCCATCGAATATGCCGACGATCAGGACAAGCGACAGGTGGGCATTGAGATCCACAGCGGCAAGAACCGTATCGTACGCCGTATCTTCGAGAGCCTCGGCTACCGTGTGGTACGCCTCGACCGTGTACAGTTCGCCGGTCTGACGAAGAAGAATCTCCGCCGCGGTGACTGGCGCTTCCTCACAGAGAAGGAAGTGGACATGCTCCGCATGGGCGCTTTCGAGTAATTCATATACCGGCAGGGAGTTGAAAGACTTCCTGCCTTGCTTCGTTAAGAACACTGTTGCACACTATCATTCCCATAAGTCAATAAAACAATGAAAAGAACTAAGGTAGCAGATGCGCTGAAGTCGACCGACTTCGGCAAAGACATCTGTGTGAAAGGCTGGGTGCGTACCCACCGCAGCAGCAAGGCTGTGGACTTCATCGCCGTCAATGACGGTTCTACCATTAACAATATCCAGGTAGTGATCGATCCTACGAAGACCGACGCTAACCTTCTGAAACAGATCACCACCGGTGCCTGCATCTGCGCCGAGGGCAAGCTCGTAGAGAGCCAGGGCAAAGGCCAGACCGTGGAGATCCAGGGTGAGAACATCATCCTCTACGGCCCCTGTGGCAACGACTATCCCATGCAGAAGAAGGGCCAGAGCTTCGAGTACATGCGTCAGTACGCTCATCTGCGTCTGCGTACGAACACCTTCGGAGCCGTGATGCGTATCCGCCACAATATGGCCATCGCCATCCACAAATATTTCCACGATCACGGATTCTACTACTTCAATACCCCGCTGATCACCGCCAGCGATGCTGAGGGTGCCGGCGAGATGTTCCAGGTGACTACCCTCGACCTCGACCGCACGGCCAAGGAGGGCAAGGTGGACTACTCGAAGGACTTCTTCGGACGCAAGGCCAACCTCACTGTAAGCGGACAGCTGGAGGGTGAGCTGGGAGCCACGGCTCTCGGTGCCATCTATACGTTCGGTCCTACCTTCCGTGCCGAGAACTCCAATACTCCGCGCCACCTGGCCGAGTTCTGGATGATCGAGCCTGAGGTAGCCTTCATGAACCAGGAAGAGCTGATGGACTTCGAGGAAGACTTCATCAAGTATTGTGTGAGATGGGCACTCGACAACTGCATCGACGACCTTAACTTCCTGAACAAGATGATCGACAAGACCCTCATCCAGACGCTGCAGAGCGTGCTGAAGGAGGACTTCGTGCGTCTGCCCTACACCGAGGGTATCAAGATCCTCGAAGAGGCCGCACGCAACGGTCACAAGTTCGAATTCCCCATCACCGGCTGGGGCATGGACCTCAACTCCGAGCACGAGCGCTTCCTCGTGGAGGAGCACTTCAAGCGTCCTGTCATCATGACCGACTATCCGAAGGAGATCAAGGCCTTCTACATGAAGAAGAACGACGACAACAAGACCATGCAGGGCACCGACGTCCTCTTCCCCCGCATCGGCGAGATCATCGGAGGCTCCGTACGTGAGGAGAGCTACGACAAACTCGTCGCAGAGATGGAAGAGCGCCATATGGACATATCGCTCTACAACTGGTACCTCGACACACGCCGCTACGGTTCCTGCCCCCATGCAGGCTTCGGCCTGGGCTTCGAGCGTCTCATCCTCTTCGTCACCGGCATGCAGAACATCCGTGATGTCATCCCCTTCCCGCGCACACCGAAGAGTGCTGAGTTCTAAACAGAAACAGATAACGATAAATATTAGAAAATCTCCCTCGGGCAGTCATACTCCCAAGGGAGATTTTTTATATAATGTAGATTTTCCACCTTATCATCTGTCTGTTTCTCAATTATTATCGCTAACTTTGCCCTTATAAACCATAAAAGATTATGAACAGCATTGCACAATACTTTCCTATCACCGACCCCACGCTGATCTTCTTCGTGGTGCTGCTCATCATCCTCTTTGCGCCTATCATCATGGGTAAGCTGCGCATTCCCCATATCATCGGAATGGTGCTTGCCGGTATTCTTGTCGGGCAATACGGATTCAACATTCTCGCACGCGACGCATCTTTCGAGCTGTTCGGCCGCGTAGGACTCTACTATATCATGTTTCTGGCCTCGCTGGAGCTGGACATGGAAGGACTCAGACGCCACCTTAACTCGACCGGCATTTTCGGAGCCATATCATTCGCCCTACCTTTTGTCCTCACCTTCGCAGGCTGTCTCATGCTGCTGCATTATACGATGTCGGCCTCACTGCTCCTGGCCTGCATCATGGCCTCCAACACCCTTGTGGCCTATCCCATCGTGCCCCGTTTCGGCCTGCAACGCAAGCTGAGCGTGACACTAAGCGTCGGGGGAACGATGGTGTCGCTCCTGCTCTCACTCATCGTCCTTGCCATTCTCGTGCAAGGGCACGGTGATAATGGCGGAGCGCTCTACTGGCTGTTCTTCGCATTCAAGTTCATCGTCTACTGCGCCGGTCTGCTATGGGCAGTCCCTCACCTGACCCGCTGGTTCCTGCGCCGCTACAGTGATAGCGTGATGCAGTTCATCTTTGTCCTGGCCATACTCTTCCTATGTGCCGCACTGGCAGAGGTAGTAGGACTGGAGGGCATCTTCGGAGCCTTCTTCTCCGGACTGATACTCAACCGGTATATTCCTCACGTGTCACCGCTGATGAACCGCATCGAGTTTATCGGCAATGCCCTGTTCATCCCCTACTTCCTTATCGGCGTGGGAATGCTCATCAACGTCCGTTTGCTCTTTGAAGGCGGCACCATCTGGGCTGTCGCCGGCGTGCTCGTCATCCTCGGCACACTAGGAAAAGCACTCGCCGCCTATGCCTGCTGTATCTGGCAGCGCCTGCCCCTCTCATCAGGACACATGATGGTGGGCCTTACCTCCGCTCACGCCGCAGCCGCCATCGCCATCAGCATGGTGGGCATGGGACTGATCGATGCCGACGGAAAGCCCGTCATCACCGAAGGGATGCTCAACGGTGTAGTGGTGATGATACTCTTCTCCTGTATCTTCTCTTCTATCCTCACACAATATTCGGCCCAGCGCATTGTCCTGCGTGACAGTGAGGTGGCCGACGAGCACGACCTGCCTGAAGACGATGAAAAGATCCTTGTGCCTATACGCTATCCCGAATATTCCAAACGTCTGGTCGATCTGGCGATGCTCATGCGCAACACCAAACTGCACCGCCGGCTGGTAGCGATCAACGTCGTCTATGATGACGAGAACGTACGGAAAAACCAACAACGGGGGCAACAGCTTCTCGAAGATGCCGTCCACCATGCCGCAGGCAGCGACGTGCCCATGGAGACACAGGTACGCATCGCCGCCAACATCGCCAACGGCATCAAACATGCCTTCAAAGAATTCCAGGCATCGGAAATCATCATCGGCATGCACTCGCACAAAGAGATCTCGACAAAATTCTGGGGACAATTCCACCAGAGCCTCTTCAACGGCCTGAACCGCCAGATCATCATGGCACGTCTCAACCAACCGCTCTCCACACTGCGCCGTATCATCGTCGCCGTACCTTCCCGTGCACAATACGAGCAGGGATTCTACCGTTGGATTAACCGGTTGGCACGCCTGGCCGGCAATCTAGACTGCCGCATCGTCTTCCACGGCCGGCAGGACACGCTACAACACATTCACGAATATATCCACAATCATTTCGACAATGTAAGGGCAGAATATCAGATCATGGAGCACTGGCTGTCAATACCCGAACTGGCGGCCACCATCGACAAAGATCACCTCTTCGTTGTCGTCACCGCACGAAAAGGTACTGTCTCCTACAAGACAGCACAGGACAGGCTGCCCCAGGAGCTGACACGCTACTTCTCAGGCAAGAACCTGATGATCATCTTCCCCGATCAATTCGGTCCGGACAAGACCGACACCATGACGTTTGCCGAGTCACAACACTATGAAGAGAAATCGGCTTACGAACCTCTCCGTGTATGGCTCGAAAAACATTTCGGTAAAAAAAGTAAGAAACAGACATCACAAAATAAGAATTAAAATAAAAGAAACAACATGATAGATATCAAAGGTGTCACCAAATCATTCGGCAAGTTGCAGGTGCTTCGCGGCATCGACTTGCATATCGACAAAGGCGAGGTGGTGTCGATCGTCGGTCCTTCGGGTGCCGGCAAGACAACACTCCTTCAGATCATAGGCACACTCGACAAGCCCGACAGCGGATCGATCACCGTAGACGGCATCAGCGTCAACGGTCTCTCATCGAAGAAGCTGGCCGACTTCCGCAACCAGCATATCGGCTTCGTCTTCCAATTCCACCAACTCCTGCCGGAATTCACCGCCTTGGAGAACGTCATGATACCTGCCTTCATAGCCGGCACAAACCGCAGCGCCGCCAAGAAACGCGCTGAGGAGCTGCTCAGCTTCATGGGCCTCAGCGACCGGGCCAGCCACAAGCCCAATGAGCTCTCCGGAGGAGAGAAGCAGCGTGTGGCAGTGGCACGTGCCCTGATCAACAATCCAGCCGTCATCCTTGCCGACGAGCCATCGGGATCGCTTGACTCGAAAAACAAGGCAGAGCTGCATCAGCTCTTCTTCGATCTGCGTGACAAATACGGTCAGACCTTCGTGATCGTCACCCACGATGAGAGTCTCGCCTCCATCACTGACCGCACTATCCACATGAAAGACGGACTGCTTGAAAAAGAGGAAGCATCCAAGGAGACGGTCAACGACGTACAAAACGAAGAACAGCCCGCTGACGAAGCACCGGCAATGGCAGGAGATGACCTGACAAAAGACGAAAACATCATCTAACAGACTGGCCTGCCACACGACGAACGGCAACAACCACCCACCAGATGGGATTTACCCTACTTCCGACAAAAAGTAAAAACATCAACTCAATCGCCCGCCCCGACACGAGCGGCATAAAACAGATAAAAGACATGAACAACGACCTGTTAATCAAATTGGGTGACTACAACGATCTCACCGTCACGCGTATGGCTACGCGTGAAGACTCGCATGCCTTCAACGGCAAAGAGACCTTCGGTGTCTTCCTCGACGGCGGACGGGAGGGAGAGATTCTGATGCCCGCGAAATATGTACCGGAAGGCACAAAAACGGGCGACACCATCCGCTGTCTCGTCTATCTCGACCAGGAGGAACGTCTCGTGGCCACCACCGAACAGGCACTCGCTGTTGTCGGACAGTTTGCCTGGCTGCAATGCACATGGGTGAACAAATATGGAGCCTTCCTCAACTGGGGCGTGATGAAAGACGTGTTCTGTCCTTTCAGCGAGCAGAAACGTAAGATGGAGATTGACCATTACTATCTCGTCTTCCTCTATATCGATCCAGAGACCTACCGTATCACGGCTTCAGCCAAGGTAGACAAATTTCTTTCTGACAAGCGTCCCACCTACCAACCTGGAGAGGAAGTCGATCTCATCGTATGGCAGAAGTCGCCACTAGGATTCAAAGTCATCATCGACAATCTGTTCCAAGGACTGATCTACGACAGTCAGATCTTCCGTCCCGTTCACAGCGGTGACCGCATGAAGGGCTATATCAAGCAAGTACGGCCCGACGGCAAGATAGACCTCACGCTCCAACCAACCGGACGACGAGGCACCGACGACTTTGCCGAGACTCTCCTGCACTGGCTCGAGAGCCACGGCGGCTATTGCGCCCTGGGAGACAAGAGCGAGCCGGAAGACATCAAAAGAGCCTTTCAGGTGAGCAAGAAGGTGTACAAGCGTGCCGTAGGAGAACTATACAAGCAGCGACTGATCACCATCAGCGATGACGGTATCCGATTGACTGACACAGAATAAAATGGAAAGGACACCCCAAAATATCCCCTTGGGTGACAGAGCTCTTCGCCCATCCGCCCTAATTGCAAAAAATTCCCTCATTTTGTAGTGATATTAATTCAAAATATCGTAATTTTGCAGTCAAGGAAAAGATATTCAAAAATATAAAGAAAGAATCATGAGAGTAGCTATTGTAGGTGCCAGCGGTGCCGTAGGACAGGAACTCCTGCGCATCCTCGACGAGCGTAATTTTCCGGTAGACGACCTTCTGCTCTTTGGCAGTGAGCGCAGTGCAGGCCGGAAGTATTCGTTCCGCGGTAAAGATATCGAGGTGAAACTCCTTCAGGACAACGATGACTTTAAGGGTGTGGACATAGCTTTCACCTCTGCCGGCGCCGGCACTAGTCAGAAATTCGCTGACACCATCACTCGTTATGGTGCGACGATGATCGACAACTCGAGTGCCTTCCGTATGGACGAGGATGTGCCATTGGTCGTTCCCGAGGTTAACGGAGACGATGCTTTCAACGCCCCCCGTCATATCATTGCCAACCCCAACTGCACAACCATCATGATGGTTGTTGTACTGGAGCCCATCGAGAAGCTCTCTCACATCAAGAAGATCCATATCGCCAGCTATCAGAGCGCATCCGGTGCCGGTGCCTCAGCCATGAAAGAGCTGGAGCAGCAGTACAAGGAGCTCATTGAGGAGGGCGAGGTAAAGACGATCAATAAGTTCCCCCATCAGCTGGCATACAATGTGATCCCTCAGATCGACAAGATGATGCCGAACGACTACACCAAGGAAGAGATGAAGATGTACAACGAGACTCGCAAGATCATGCACTCCGATGTACGTACTTCCGCTACCTGCGTACGTGTCAGCTCACTGCGCTCCCACTCTGAGAGTGTATGGTTTGAAACAGAGAAGCCCCTGAGCGTGGATGAGATCCGCAAGGCTCTCACAGCCGCTCCCGGTGTGACAGTCGTCGACGATCCGCAGAACTATGTCTACCCCATGCCGCTTGAAAGCGCCGGTAAGGACGATGTGTATGTAGGCCGCATCCGTAAGGATCTTGCCGATAACAACTCAACGACGCTGTGGCTCACCGGCGACCAGATCCGCAAGGGCGCCGCACTCAACGCCGTACAGATAGCCGAGTATATGCTCGCACACAAGAAATAAAACCGACAAGCTATCCTTAAGGGTAGCCATTCTAAGGAAATAAAACTTCCTTCCATCAAGGAAGTTCCCCCTGTTAATATCGCGATGGCCTGTCCTGTATTTCGCTCCGGCGGATGCGGACAGGCTTTTATCTTTCTTATAAACACCTGCGACCATTGCAGGACACATTCCTATCATAAACGACTATGAAACAAATACTCTTTATCATCGGATCCTTGCGTAAGCAATCCTTCAACCGCCAAGTGGCCAACTACGTCAACGACCTGCTCAAAGACAAGGCGCAGGTGAAATGGCTTGACTTTGACGACCTGCCATTTGTCAATGAAGACATAGAATTCCCTGCTCCGGCTGCCGTTGCCCGTGTACGTGAGCAGGTGAAAGAGGCTGACGGCCTGTGGATCTTCACACCAGAATATAACTACAGCTACCCTGCCCAAGTGAAGAACCTCCTCGACTGGCTCTCCCGACCGTTGAAAGCCAACGATCCCGACCGCCATACTTCCATTGAGAACAAGTCCGTCGCCATCACCGGCATGGGCGGCCGCAACCAGACAAAAGACTGCCGTGAGAAACTGACCGCCCTGCTCGACTTTCTCCGCGCCCGCACATTACCTACACAGGTAGGACTGTCTGCCAACCCAGAGGCCTGGAGCGACAATAAAGTGATCCTCTCCGAGGAGCAGAAACTGGAACTACAAAGACAAGCCGACGACTTCCTCAAATTCCTCGTCTGACCCGTATTACCTCCTACTACATTCCTCCCCCTTACGCGTATACCCCCCAAGCACGTATCCGCTCACAGATGTTCATACTAACTGAGTGAATGGGGGCTTAGATTGAATTATTTTTCCTATTCGCACATAGATCTTTAATTTTGTATAGTATGGGAATTTTGTACCTGACTGAAAACAGCAACCCCACCTTGCTGTCTCTATAACCAAGCAGGCACAATATCCGCAGACCAACAAAACAGCTCATGAAACGAAGGCTTCATATTAGCAGGGAGATCTATATCTATTTAGGACTATGGACGGTTGTCTTTCTGATACCCGTTCTCAGTTTCTATGTACTCACACGCAGCCATTCCGAAATCCCCTTCCATTGGGACACCATTTTCCATATATGGAAGAGTTTCGCTATTTTCTTTATCGCCTTCCTCATCCATAATCATCTGTTGGCACCGCTGATCGTCTATCACCGGCGCAGCGGACTCTACCTCGCCTCCGTGTTCTGCCTCACGGTGATCTTCGCCTTGGTACGCTATGAATACATTGCCATTCATGAGCCTTATCCTCCCCGCCAACATATCAGCCAAAAAGAATGGCACACACTGACCCGGCAAGGTGATACAACAACGACAGATGCCTCTTATCATGATCATCCCATGAAAGTGTCATCCACTTTCAACCATCGCCGTCCAGGGCCTCCCATGCCTTTCCAACCTGACATCATCAGTATCCTGATGCTCCTCAGCCTCTTCGGATTCAACATAGGAGTAAAGATATTCTTCAAGACCGAGAAGGACCGGATGCTGCTACAGCAATTGGAAAGCAAGAACATGGAGCAGCAACTGGAGTATCTGAAATATCAGATCAGCCCACATTTCTTCATGAACACGCTCAACAACATCCATGCCCTCATAGACATCAATCCAGAAAAAGCGAAAGACACACTTGTCGAGCTCTCCAAGATGATGCGCTATCTGCTCTATGAGGCAGACAAGCCTCTCGTGCCCCTGCAACGCGAGGATCAGTTCATACACAGCTATATCAAACTGATGCGTCTGCGCTTCACCGAGAAGGTTGAGATCAGCATTGACCGTCAGCAACAGATACCCAATGCCATGGTGCCTCCCCTGCTCACAATCAACTTTGTAGAGAACGCCTTCAAGCATGGCATCAGCTATCAGCACGCTAGCTTTATCCATATCAAGATGCACTTCGACAAGGATAAATTCTATTTTGAATGCGTGAATAGCAAGCATCCTGAAAGCATGGAACGGAAAGGTGGCGTGGGACTAAAAAATACCCGCAAACGTCTTGACCTCCTCTTCGGTGATGACTATCAACTCGATATCCAAGACCAAGACGACACCTACAACGTGAGACTCCAATTTCCCATCCAACCCATTAACACAGCAAACGCATGATCAACGTATTAGCCATCGATGACGAGCCACTGGCCCTACAGCAACTAGCTGTCTATATCAGCAAGGTGCCCTTTCTCCATCTCGTAGCCTCCTGCCAGAGTGCCGTGGAGGCCCGAGGCTTTCTCAACAGCGACACGGTAGACGCCATTTTCTGCGACATTAACATGCCAGACCTCAACGGCATGGACTTCATCGGAAGTCTGGCAGCCCCACCACTCGTCGTCTTTACCACAGCCTACACCGAATATGCGGTAGAAGGTTATAAGGTAGATGCCGTAGACTACCTGCTCAAGCCTTTCAGTCTCGATGAGTTCCGAAGGGCCGCCAACAAACTGCAAAAACGAATCTTGCTGATGCGTCAAGCAAGTGAGGGCAAGGTCTATAATATTGCAGAAAACCACACGAGCGACAACAGTAACAATACGTCCATACAGAGCAGCCACAACGAAGACAGTCAAATAAGAAATGACAATGAAGACAACGACTCGCTCTTCGTAAAAAGCGACGGCCGTATCTTGAAAATAGCCATCCATGACATTATCTATGTAGAAGGCATGAGCGAATATCTCAAGATCCATCTCGCCACTCTCGATGCCAACGGACGACGTATAAAGCCTGTCGTTATCCTCTTCTCCATGAAGAAACTGGAAGAACGACTACCCAACTACTTCATGCGCATCCACCGCTCGTTCATCATCAACCTACTGAAAATACAAGAGGTAAACAAGAACCGAGTGATCATCGACAACGACACATACCTGCCCATCGGTGATCTTTATCGCGAGACCTTCAACGCTTATCTGAACAAGAACTTCCTTGGAAAATGAAAGAGGTGCCCCTTACACAATGAGGGCACCTCTTTTACTTGATGACTACTTCACGACCGGTCGTATCTGACGCATCCATTTCCCACGCGCAATGCGTATGAGGAAAATAATGCCACGGAAAGTCAATTCCGTCGCCATGGCGATCCACACACCCCGGAGGCCATACGAACGCGACAGCCATGCAGCCAACGTGAGACGTACACCCCACATAGAACACAGATTCATAAGAGCCGGACGCAACGTATCTCCGGCACCTACACAGACACTATAGCTGACAATGGCAGCTGCAAAGAAAGGCTCAGCAAAAGCCTCTATACGAAGTACGGCGGCTCCCAGCTCCCGGATCTCCTCAACGGGTGACAACACACCGATCATCTCTGGTGCAAAAATCCACATGACAACACCCATAAAAGCCATTACCGACATACCCAGACCTATCGTCAGATGTGCGAAACTACGACACAGTTCCGGACGTCCGGCACCTGTCGACTGACCTACTAAGGTTGTTGCCGAGTCACCAATACCATAACCCGGCATATAACAAAGACTCTCTACCGTCACAGCAAAGGAATTGGCAGCAATAGCCACATTGCCCAGAGGTGCCACTATCATCGTACTGACAATCTGAGCACCGCTCATCAATACGGATTGCAAGGCTATAGGGGAAGAGATCCTTAATGCCCGCCTCACATAATCGTTATTCCAAACAAACTTCTCCGCATCATTGCGAAGAGCCAATATCTTGTTACGAAAATAAAGTATATAATTCTGGCCTACACTACCAAAAAGAATTGCCAACGCCGTACCTATGGCCGCGCCAACAACGCCGAGATGAAGGATATAAATAAAAAGATAGTTGAACACTACATCGAGCACACAGATCATCACACTCATCATACTCGGTGTTCGCATGTCTCCTGATGACTTCAGCATATTGCCGGCCAGATTATTCATTTGGAAAAGAGGCATTACAAACATAAAAATACGGAAATACCAAGAAGCATCTCCCGCAATATCAGCACCGCCTCCCAACCAATAAGGCAGACGGCCGCTTACAATAAGTCCCAGACTGGCAATAACCAAACTGAAGATCAACGTACATACCGTACCGTGACGGAGCACGCAACGTGCCTGCTGAAAATCATTCGCACCTATGAAATGAGCCACTTGCACACTAAAGCCCATGGAGGCTGCGCTCGTAAGCGACCCGAAAAGCCATGTGGTCGACTCTACCAAACCGATGGATGCCGATGCCTGCGCTCCCAGATGCCCTACCATCGAGGCGTCGATAAAAAACATGAGCACAGATGTGATCTGTGCCAAGATCGACGGTATGCTCAAGCCAACAATAAGATGGAATTTTTCCCGTTGTGTCAGCGTCTGCCCATTTCGGATCTTCGCCAGCAAGACATCATTGCGTTTATTGCTTAACATAGTACTGCAAAATTATAGAATCATCCTCACGCCAAAGACCCGACGGAAGAACGGAGCGGGAAACCCTCCGATAAATAAAAGGGAAAGGATGGAGAAAAAAAATCCCTGCAGTTCCGAAGAACCACAGGGAACACCCCTTGTGGGCGTTGACGGATTCGAACCGCCGACCCTCTGCTTGTAAGGCAGATGCTCTAAACCAACTGAGCTAAACGCCCGTGCTTGTTTTCTTAAGCGGTTGCAAAGGTAAGAAGAAAAAATGAATCTACCAAAAGAAATCCCATCTTTTTTAATTCAAAATATGGGCAAGTCTACTTTCCGACACTTATCTTTCAATAGCAACAGCTGCCCTTTCACCAATTATCATTCACTGCAGCAATCGGGTAGGAGGTAAATGCTAATCATAAAAGGCATTTGCCT
>ULSH01052587.1_pt1 | contig 24812 bp, 16 predicted proteins | sample 1956151 | NCBI WGS metagenome assembly ULSH01 (sample SAMEA4835702, study PRJEB28245) | human gut metagenome | biome: gut microbiome; material: fecal sample | place: Denmark | collected 2008 | reverse complement strand
CGTCTGAACCGGAAAGCGTATTTCCTGCTGAAACTTCGATGTCCTTTCCTAGACGTTTCATGTCATGCCACAGGAAACCTTCGCCGAAAAATTCCTTTCTTCTTTCATTGAAAAGCATCTCTTCGGTTACGTTGATGCCTTCCAGTGGCTCCAGGCCACGTGACGATATCACGACATTGAAATACTCCGTAGCCTTGCCAGGGTCGGAAGCCAGCAACGATTCCGCCATGATGTAATACATCTCCGGAATTCTCAGGATATTGTTTCCGAGAATCGATTTGCCGGTATAGGTGGAACCTTCAGCGCTGTAATAAATAGGGTTCACAAGCTTGTCCAGCAGCTGCTGTCCGTCATCGAACCATGCCGTGAACCTGTAATCGGTCGAAGTCGCACCTTCATTGGTCTCATACAGTTTTCTATAGTCGGTCAGCTGGAATGTGCTGGAAGCGGAACTTCCGGTCAGACCGTACATCCTCGCATTTTCCTCCTCATATTTCTTCGAATAGAGTCCGAAAATGGTTTCGCGCAAATCCAATGTGCCGTTGTCCGGCTGGTTGAACGCCTCCACGCTGCGCATGCCGAATTTCTTGCTGTCAATGACTTTCTTTGCATAGATTGCGGCATTGGCAAGATCATTTCTGGACCAATATACGCGGGCGATAAGCGCCTCCACGGCATAGAGGTTCATGTGGATGATACGGCAGGCTGTAAATCCGCCGCTCCTGCTGTTCGTGCGTGTTTCGCCTACCAATGTCTCATCCTCCGCAAGATACTTCTCGGCTTCCTTCAAGTCTTTCAGTATCAGTTCATAAGCCTCGTCAAGAGAGCTGAACTTGGTGATATCGAAGGAATATTGGGTCACGTAAGGAATCGCCCTCGCCTTTTCGCTGTCCGGAGCCCATATCGGCGCGCCGTAAAGTCTGAGCAATTCGAAATGGATCAATGCCCTGAGGGCCAGAGCCTCGCCCTTGTACAGCGGTGTATGCCTGAACTCGTCATCTCCACCTTTTTCAATGTGCTGGATGATGTTGTTCAGCTGGTTTATGATCTTATAGGAATTGGCCCAGATGCCCTTCCTTATCTGGGTGGCGCTGAGCTTGTTCCACACTGCGTATGACATGCTCTGGAGCCCGTCATCAGTAGTCTGGACATTGACGGCAAGCACTTCCGGTAACCAGTGCAGGTAGTTCTTGTAGAGATAGTCGCTGGTTCCGAGCTGAGCGTATATGCCGTACAAAGCATCCTCATAGCCTTCTGCCGACTCATACATGTCGGCATCGAATACTTCGCCCTTAGGATTGACATCCAGGAAGTCGGCACATGAGGCCAGGCCTTGGAGCATCAGGACAGGTATCAGTAATTTATATAATATATGCTTCATTGTATACAGTCGTTTAGAATGTTGGACGGAATGTCAGATTTATGGCGCGGCAGTACGGATATGAGGTTCCTCTCTCGAACTTGACGCTTGAAAGATATCCCAGATCCGACAGGCCGAATCCCACGCTCAGTTTCTTGAGGCCTATCTTGCTCATGAACTTGGTGTTGAATTCATACGCCACATTGATGCTTGAGAAGTAGAGCTCGTTTCGTTTCTCCACGAACCTCTCGGAATTCACGGTCTCCCTGGTGGAATTTATGGCCAGGTACCTCACCAGGTCTCCCGGCTTCTTCCATCTGTCCGTGTAGGCACGTGCATCCACATTCTGCTTGGGATTGATGTTCTCCACCTTGCCCTGGAGGGTACTGTTGTAGAAATCGCCTCCGAAGGTATAGGTCGTGGTAAGGCTCAACGAGAATCCCTTGTATCTCCATGTGTTGATCCATGAGCCCTGGAGGATAGGATTCGTATTGCCCACGGCGACCCTGTCGTCAGAATTGTAGTTGTAGGTATAGCTGCCGTCCTTCTTTATGAAGATTTCCTGTCCCGTAGCCGGGTCAATGCCTGCTGAACGCATCGCATAAATGTCGAACTGCGAGCCTCCTTCCGTGAAGAGGATTTTCGGCTTGATGGCGTCAGAAGCATCTGCCACCTCGGTTCCTTTCAATGCCGTGGAAATATTCTTGATCTTGTCCATCACATGGCCGCCGGTGAGGACCATGACCCAGGACCAATCCCTTGTATTGAGGATTCTTCCAGAAAGTGACAGGTCGATACCGGAATTGTTTATCTGGCCGAAGTTCACGTTCATTGATGAAACACCCACTGAGTAAGGCAGATTGATAGGCATCAGGAGGTCGTAAGTGGTATTGTTGTACCAGTTGAATTCGACATTGAGCCTGTTGTCCAGCATTGCCGCGGTGATACCGATGTTGCGCGACAGCTTCTTCTGCCATTTGAGGTCAGGGTTGCCCATTGTTCTGGTGCCTGCGCCGATGCCTGTATAGTAGTCATAATCAGACTTGTACTCGTAGATGGTCTTCGCCTGATAATAGTCGAAGGACACAGTTCCCGTGTAACCCAGGCTGAAACGTGGTACCAGGCTGTTTATCCACTTGACGTCTTTCAGGAACGGCTCGTTGTGGATGTTCCATGCCAGACCGACAGACCAGAACGGCGCGAAACTGTTGTCCGCTCCGAACCTTGAAGATCCGGAAGTCCTGAATGAGCCGTCGAGGATGTATCTGTTGAGGAATCCCAGGTTGCCGTTCACGAAGAAACCGACCTCGGTGGCGATTCTTTCCCTTCCCGTAGGCTTGCCGTTAGGAGCATATCCGAGCGCGAATGACAAGTCGGACAGGCCATCTTTCAGGAAGCCCCGGCCCTCGCCTCGTGAAGTGTTGGAAGAGGTCCTCTTGATATTGCTTCCGCCGCTGATTCTGAACAATGACCCTTTCTTGTCCAACGGAAGGCCGTATGAAATCACGAGTTTGCCGCTGGTGGTGAATCCCTTGTTCGAACCGAAGGCGTAACTGCCTTTCTGTGAGACATCCGAGAGACCTACATACTGTGCGGCATCCGGAGAGACATACTTGTCGCTGGTACCGGAACTGATGGTCATGTTCGCCTGTCCGCTGATATCCAAGTGCTTGGTGATGTTCCACTTGCCGGTCAATGAACTCGTCAGGTTCTGGGTCCTGGCCTTGCTGAAACTTGACAACGTCGCATCATAGAGCGGATTCGCCATCCTTTCGGAGTTGGTGTTGAACGGATCGAAGTAGTAATTCTTTATGTAGTTTCCATCTTCGTCGTAGACCTTCTCGTAAGGGTTCAGTTTGGAGTATGACGAGAAGTCTCCATAAGGGGAGTCCTTCGAGTCTGTCAATGTGTAAGTGGTTCTGAATGAGACGGTCAGCTTGTCACGAGTGTGATAATTGACATTGAAACCGATGCTGTAGTTCCTTCGGCGGTCGCCTCTCATTACACCGTAGTTGTCGGCGAAACGGACATTGGCACGATAGTCCACGCTCTGGCCTTTGGCGCTGAACATGAGCGAGTGCTGGTGGCTGAAAGGAACGCGCAGAGGAGCATGGATCCAGTCGGTGTTCACGCCTTGGCGCACGTTCTTCAGTTTATAGGCATAAGCCTTGTCCATGGAACCGTCAGCTGTGTCATAAAGCCCTGCAAGTCTTTCAAGTTCAAGCTTCTGGCTTGCATTGGTAAGATTGAACGAGCTGAGGTCCGGGACGCTGAACTGCGGCACGAAGTTGTAGCTCAGCCTTGCCTTTGCGTTTTCGATACGCTTACGTTCCACGACAATGACGCCGTTGGCACCCTTCTCACCATAGAGAATGGTTGCGGAGGCATCTTTCAGGACATCCACACGCTCTATGTCGAAGATGTCCAGGTCGTAGAGTTCCTCCATGGAAATCTCCACGCCGTCCAGGATGATGAGCGGATTGTTCACGCCCTCCTCGCTCTCATTGGTGATAAGCGAAGATGCGCCGCGGATGAGGAGCGACGGAATCGCATTCGGGTTGGAACCTGCCGCGTTGTTCTCCACCAGCACCATGCCCGGAGTCATTGCGGCAATGCCGGCAAGCAGGTTGGTCGGCGATAATTCCACCAGTGTCTCTCCCTTGATGGTGGTGGCGGCACCGGTGAATGTACTCTTCTTCTGCGTATAGAATCCGTTCACGACGACTTGGTCGAGCTCTGAATCCAAACTCTTGAGTATCACGTCGTTCTGAACGGAAGCCTTGGCATTGAAAGTCTGTTCTTCCATGCCGATGAAGCTGTATACGATGATGTTTTCCTGATCTTTTCTCGGCAGGAACCGTATTGTGTAGTTTCCGTCCGCATCAGTGCTGACACCGATTTTGGTACCCTGAAGCATGACGGACACTCCGGCTAGAGGCTCGCCGGATTCATCTGAGACATTACCGATCACGGTGATCATTCTGGACGTCGGCTTCTGTGCATAAGCCTGCGACCCGAAATGAATCATCGAAACCAGTAACAGCAACATGCATAGGCATGCTTTTCCCGGTTTTCCTTTCATAGTGTATAAGTGTTTAAAATTGAATAAGTTATATGTTTGTTATGTTCGTCAGATGGAGCTTTCTATCTGCTTCAGCAGGGACCTGTAATGAGCCTTGGTCTCGCCCTTCGCCCCGGAAATGTTGGCTTTCAGGAATTTGGCGATTCTCGTAAGGTCTTCATGGAACAGGGCCTTGGATTCATCCAGCGTCCTGGTATTGACCCTGTACTGCCAGTTGTAACCGGACTCGCCGAAATTGGTGTCCAGCATGCTTGCAGCGACAGAACCCTTTCCGTATTCAGCCTCGTAATCCTTGAGGATGCCGAGATATTTTTCAGCCATTCCGGAAGGATCCAGGCCATAGAGGGCGAGCTGCTCCACTGACGGCAGGTATGGGTCATCGGCGAAAGCGATGCTCTTGGCTTTCACGAGAGTGGTGTTCTTCGTGGCGCCCCTCAATGCCGCTGAAATGTAGAGGTTCTGGAGAATGCGCTCTCCACGTGTCAGGTTTTTCCTGTTCTCCGTGCCTTTCCATACCCATTCATAGATGTCGTCAAGCCAGTTCTGCATCGTGTAGGACTCGCCGTTCGCGTCTTTCACATGCGCCGACAGAATCACGTTCGCATAGGTGCTGAACAGGTCCAATGCCGTGTAATACTGGAAGATAGGCTCCAGGTCCACTCTCAACGGGAACATGTCGGTGAGGCTCCTGTCGTTCACCCAGCCGCAATCCTTCAACTGGTCGATCACCCATTTCAATGATTTCCTCTGGACGTCCACAGGCACAGCCAATGCATTTTTGCCCGGAGTGCCAGGTTTTACGACATTGAGATAAATGCCTCCGATGTTCATTATCACATTGTTGAGGTACCTGTTGTACTGCTTGGCGAGTGCCTCGTATCTGCTCTCTCTGAGGCTGCCGTCCGGATCCGTCTCGTCGGTAACCCATTCATTGAGATGGGACATTATATACTTGATGTTGGCAGCTCCGTATTGGCCTGATTTCACAGGGTCGTTGCCGAGGTCTTCCTCGATGGCTGACGGGTCATATCTGTGTATGACCTGCTGTCTGCCGTATCTGTATAGAGGGTCGCCTGCGTGGCTGTCCACCCATCCTTCAAGTGTGGCTTTTTCGCCTTCCATGCCGTCTGCATCCAGAAGCGGAGTGTAGGCGTATTTTACCAGGAATTCGTCATAAACGCCGAGGAAAGGAGGTGTGAGACGTGCTCCCTTGTCTTCCGGCTGTGCTACGTAATTGAATCTGGCATAGTCCATTATGGATGGCGTCGTGCCGTATTTCTCCGTGAAAGTGCGGCTTCTGAGGGAGTCTGTCGGGAACGCTGCCGACGCTGCCATGTTGTGCATGAATCCGAGGCAATGTCCTGCTTCGTGAGCGATGATATATTCAATGCTTTCCTCCAGCACGTCCTTCGGCAATCTCTTTCCGCGGACACGCTCGTCCACCTGCGCAGTCTGGCAGAATCTCCAGTTTTCCGCAAGCTTGATGACATCATTGTATACGATGATGGATGCGTTGATGATTTCGCCGGTTGACGGGTCTACCCATGATGGTCCCATCGCATTGGAAATCATTGCCGGAACGTATCTTATGCAAGAATATTTGATGTTGTCCGGATCGAATTCCGGATCCTCTTCAGGAGTTGGGAAGTCTTTGATCTGGATGACATTTTTCAGGCCGATTTTCTCGAATGCGGTGTTCCATCTGAGGATGCCCTTCTTGGCAGGTTCTCTCCATTCTGACGGGAATGCGTCATCCATATAGAAAACGATATGCTTGGTAGGCTCCACAAGTTCACCTCTTCTGTAAGCGGCTGAATCTGAAGGCTGTACATCCCATTTATGGATAACCGAGTAGGTGTCTACGCCGGCCTTCTCGGAGATGAGCGTGCTTCTGGTAGACAGGAAGATGCCCACGCGGCTGTCAGCGATTCTAGGCTGCATCTTCTTTTCAGGGAGTAGCAGGATGGTTCTCGTCACGCAAACGGAGAACGGATCCTTGTTCTTCAGCGCCACGAGTCCCAGAAGGTTCGCAGATACGGTATAAGACAATGTAGATTTGATGGAGACATTGTCCTTGAATGCCTTGATGTCACCAAGGGTGGAAGCACCGGCATTGAAAGTTGCGGTCATGTTCACTCCGCCGCTTGAGCCTGATCTTACAGGCGCGAGATTGTCGTCATTTCCGGTGAACAATTTGGTCATCTCGAACACTATTCCGGAATTGTCAGGTGTCTCGCAGAAAACAGCGTAAGTACCGATGATAGGGGCCATTCCGTTCAGTTCCACGGCCTTGGCCATGTGGATGTCTTCCGTGTTGAAGTCCGGAAGCTGGCTGACTTCCTCCATATATACGGTCGTGCTGTCACCCAGTTCGAATTTCACGTGCATAGGTGCCTGAGGCTTGTATCCCGTGGAGCCGAGGTTAGGGTCGCTGACCTGCGAAATGGTGGAAGCGATGAGCATCTCCTTTCCGAGATAAGATTTCGGAAGTTCAATGTACAGTTTCTTGTTGACCTTGTGCAATGTCATGAATCCGTCATCACACTTCGCTGTCACGCAGCTCTTGTCCTTGATGAAGGTTTTCTGATATAGGTTCTTGTCTTTCTTCGAAGTCGATGAGGAATCTGTTTTCTCCTTCTTCGCTTCATCATTGGTTCCCATCGCGGTCGTCGCGAGCGGAAGTGCGGCAACTGTCATTGCCAGCAGCACTGTAATGAACTTTTTCATATTTTTATTATTGGTCCGGTTATGTTTTTCTGATTATTGCAGTTTTCCGTCGGTCTTGGCCATGAATTTCGCTTCGTCGATGATGAAACGCTCGTGGTCGCCTTCGCCGATGAGTCCTGCCGTGTCATAGCATTCCACATGGAAGACCAGACGTCTGCGGTCGATGTCCACCAGCTCTGTCTTGCAGGTGACGGTCATGCCGACAGGAGAAGCGGACAAATGCTTGACGTTCACCAGAGTACCGACGGTGCTCTGTCCCTCTTCCAGATACGGGGCCACACTCAGCCTTGCCGTCTTTTCCATCAATGCGATCATCGCCGGTGTGGCGAAAACTGCCAATGAACCGCTGCCCAGAGCTTCCGCCGTATTGTTTTCGTTGACAGTGATTTCTTCCTGTCCTTTTATTCCTTTTTCCAACATGTTCCCAAAAATAAAGCAATAATTTTCGTAAGATAGCATTTACTTTCGACATTGACAATTCCGCAGGCCGGAAATAGCGTTTTTTGTTTTCAGGCAGAAACGTTATCTTTGTAAATGGCTCCATGACAGGAGCGGGTTATTAACGGAGGACGGAATATGTTGTACCCGATAGGAATACAGAGTTTTGAAGAAATTCGAAATGGCGTTTATGTTTATGTAGATAAGACTGCTCTCATCTATAGGCTGACTTCCACCGGCAAATATTATTTTCTGAGTCGCCCGAGACGATTTGGAAAGAGTCTGCTCGTGTCTACTATGGAGGCGTATTTCAGTGGCAGAAAAGAACTTTTCGAAGGTCTTGCGATGGAGTCTCTGGAGAAGGAGTGGACGGAATATCCTGTTCTGCATCTGGATTTGACGGGAAGCTCTTATACTGACATCTCGCAATTGAATATAAGCCTTGACCAGCATCTTCGCAAGTGGGAATCATTGTATGACGTCACACCTGTGTCCGAAGACTTGTCGTCCAGGTTTAAAGACGTCATTGACGCGGCATGCCGAAAGACCGGCCAGAAGGTCGTCATCCTCATCGATGAATATGAAAAGCCGATAATCGACAACATTGACAATCCTGAACTTATGGAGCAGTTCAGGCGCGAGCTCCAAGGCTTCTACAGTGTCATAAAGGGAAAGGACAATGCCATCCGATTCGCGTTCCTGACAGGGGTGACCAAACTGGGCAAAATGAGCATCTTCAGCGGACTTAACAATCTGAATGACATATCGATGGATGCCAGATATGCTGACATCTGCGGAATATCAGAGCAGGAATTGAAGTCATATTTTGGAGAAAGCGTGAAGACTCTTGCGGAGATGAACGGGCTTTCGGAAGAAGAATGCTACAAGAAATTGGCATCAATGTATGATGGCTATCATTTTTGTGAAGATAGCATCGGCGTGTATAATCCGTTCAGTCTTTTGAATACTTTCGATGCGAATAAATTCAGAATGTATTGGTTCGAGACGGGCACACCGACATTCTTGGTAAGATACCTGAAGCAGGGGAATTATAATCTGGACAATATCTCGAAGAATGACGTGGCGGTGGAGACTCTGACAGGAGCGAACTATGTGAGCCCGGCTCCGATAACATTGATGTATCAGGCTGGATATCTCACGATAAAGGACTATGACCAGAGATTCAACACCTATAATCTTGACTATCCTAACGAGGAGGTAAAGAGCGGATTCCTGAATTCGTTAAGTCATCTTTATGCTCCGGCATTGGCAGGCGGAGAACTGTCTGTCTATCAATTTATCCGTGATATTGAAAAGGGCGATATAGAGAGTTTCATGAATCGTCTCACGGCATTCTTCGCAGGAAACAGCTACATGATTCAGGGCGACCTGGAACTATACTTCCAGAACGTGATGTCGATAATGCTGAAAATGATGGGGCTTTACGTAAAGACTGAATACCAGACATCAAATGGCAGAATAGACATCGTGTTCGATACGAACAAATATGTCTACATCATTGAATTAAAGAGAGATGAATCCGCCGAAACTGCTCTGAAACAAATCGAGGAGAAAGGTTACGACAAACCGTTCCTCGCCAGCGGCAAGCAGATAATCAAGCTCGGCATCAATTTCTCTTCTGAGACCAAGACCATCGACGGCTGGAATGTGGCCTAGCTATCAGTTGTGCGAGCATGTAATGCATTGATGCTCCAAACGATATGGCAAAGGATATCTTTGTCCAATGGTTTATAGATATTGATATGTTTGACTAGCTTATTACACAATTGTACATACGTATGAGACGAAAAAGGTTTCTGGTATTATTCATGACGATGTCGATGTTCCTTGTGTCATGTGAAAAGACAGACAAGGGACAGACGGATGAGGTGAATGAAAGTGAATTTGTTCTTGCCGATAATGTGATAGTTCTCGATGAGAGCCACGCCGACAGTATGAGCTTAGGGACTTTTAGACCGGAAGGTTATTATTTCACGTCACTTGACAAGGTTAAATGAATCATCTGCCTTTCTCGAAATTATAGGATAATCTCACATGTAAACTATTATCTTCCAAAGCATAAGGCCGGAGACTATCAGTTTCATGCCTGTGCCGAAGATGAAACCGGCGAAGGCGCCCAATGCGGATTTCAGGGATGTCCATACGGAACTGCCGGCGAAGATAATTTCTGCGAGGAAGGATCCTGCAATCGAACCGAGGATGATTCCGACAGGCGGGATGAACATGCCCAGCAACAGGCCTGTCGTCGCACCCCAGCCGGCATATTTGCTGCCGCCGCTTATCTTCGTCATCCAGCTCGGGACAATGTAGTCCAGCACGGTGACCAGTATGGTGATGCCGAGCCAGATCAACAATGCAGTGCTGCTGAACGGATCTCCCGCTGCATAAAAATGGCTGCGGAGAAACATGAGCAGTAGCCCGAACCAACTTAAAGGAGGTCCCGGAAGTGCCGGAACGATGCTTCCGACAATTCCCAGGACCCCCAGAATTACTGCGAAAATGGCTAATGCAATGCTCATGTCGCTATTTTGCCATTGCAGCTTCTACATCGTCAGGAGAGATAGGCAGGCGCTCTTTTCCGAGTCTCCTTGCTCCATCTGCCGTCACGAGAACATCATCCTCAAGTCTGATGCCGCCGAAGTCGTAATATGATTCCAGCTTGCTGTAGTTCACGAAACCTTGGTCTGTCTTCTCTGACTTCCATTTTTCAATGAGTGCAGGAATGAAGTAAATACCTGGCTCATCGGTGATTACGTTGCCAGGTACAAGCTTGCGCGCCATTCTGAGGCTGCCGAGACCAAGCTGAGGAGAACGACTCTGGTCATCATCGTAGCCCACATAATTTTCTCCGTAATCTTCCATGTCATGCACATCCAGACCCATGTTGTGGCCCAATCCGTGTGGCATGAACAGACCTGCAATGCCTGCTTCCACCATATCCTGAACGTCGCCGCGGACGATATCCAGTGCGCGGAGTTCTTCCAGCATCAGATGCATTGTCTTCAGATGCACCTCGCGGTAGCTTATGCCCGGACGTGTCATGCTGAAGGCGAACTCATTGCAATCGCATACTATCTGATATATTTCACGCTGCTTTGCAGTGAATTTGCCGCTGGTAGGGTATGTTCTGGTGAAGTCGGACGCATAGTGCACATTGCTCTCCGCGCCGGCATCGATGACCATCAGTTTGCCAGGCTCTATAATCTTGTCATGCAGATGGTTATGCAATGTCTCGCCATGCTGCGTGAGGATGGTCGGGAATGAAACGCCCCAACCTTTCGAGAGTGTCACGCCGTCCATCTTGCCGACAATCTCCTGTTCGATGATTCCCGGAACAATGCTGTTTCTCGCCACGGTGTGCATCTCGTATCCGAGGTTGCAGGCATCATCAATCGCCTCGATTTCGCAATCCTCCTTGACCAGACGCATGGAAATTATCGCTTTTGTCAATGCCAATGAAAATCTTCCTGCCACCTCATCTGTCCCGCAGCCGAGCAGCGAAGCGATTTTCATGGTGTTGTAATATCTCGAAGGCTTTACGAAATGAACAGGCCTCCCTTCTGCAAGAACCTTGGCGACTGCTGCGTTAAGATCCGTGTAAGGCGCTGATTTTTCGACGCCTACGGAAGCTGCTACGGAAGCCACGCTCGGCTGCGGACCCATCCATATTATGTCTCCGATTTCCACATCGTTTGCGAAAATGGTCTCATTTCCGTTGTCCAGGTCGATTATTGCTGCATACAACGGCTGGTCGATTCCGAAGAAATAAAGCCATGTGCTGTCCTGGCGGAACTTGTAGCAGTTATCTTTATACTGGGCAGGAGCCTCAGTGTTTCCGATAAACAGAGCGATGCCCCTCTTGCCCTCGGCTGCACTATCGGCCATCTTGGCCACCAGTGTCTGCCGCCTTCTTGCATAAACTTCCTTGCTAAACATATCGTATCTTCTTAATTGTTAGATATTTATATTTCTTGTCAATGTCCTCCGTAAAGATACTTGCTCTGTTCCGGAGTCAATTTGTCGATGCTGATTCCCCAGTCGGCAAGTTTGCGGTTGGCCACCTCATTGTCGATTTCACGAGGTACGGCATTCAGCATCTGACCTTTCTCGCGGCAGATGGCTTTCTCGTTGTCCACCAAGTATTTGGCGCTGAGGGCCTGAATAGCGAATGACATGTCCATAATCTCTGCCGGATGTCCGTCGCCTGCTGCCAGATTTACCAGACGGCCTTCGGCAATGATATAGATAGTCTTGCCGTTTTCCAGTTTGTAAGCTTCGATATTGTTCCTTGCCGGAGCGTGGCCCACTGCCATCTTCTTCAGCGCGGCAACTGCCACTTCGACATCGAAATGTCCTGCATTGCAGCAGATTGCGCCATCTTTCATCTTCATGAAATGGTCGGCCGTGATGACATCATTGCAGCCTGTCACGGTTACGAAGATATCGCCGACAGCCGCAGCCTCCGACATTGACATGACCTTGAAGCCGTCCATTACAGCCTCCATTGCGCGGATAGGGTCGATTTCAGTGACGATGACATCTGCGCCGAGACCTTTCGCTCTCATTGATACGCCCTTGCCGCACCAGCCGTAACCTGCGACGACGACATTCTTGCCGGCCACGATGAGATTGGTCGTCCTGTTGATGCCGTCCCAGACTGATTGTCCTGTGCCGTAACGGTTGTCGAACAGATGCTTGCAGTCGGCATTGTTCACGAGCATCATCGGGAATTCGAGCTCCTTCGCCTTGTTCATGGCCTCAAGCCGGAGAATACCTGTCGTGGTCTCTTCGCATCCGCCTATGACATTGGGAATCAGCTCTCTATATTCAGTGTGTATCATGTTTACGAGGTCACCGCCGTCGTCAATGATGATGTTCGGGCCTACTTCAATGACTTTCCTTATCCCGCGGAAATACTCTTCTTCGGTAGCGCCGTGGACAGCAAATACGTTCAGTCCCTCATGTATGAGCGCTGCCGCAATGTCATCCTGTGTGGAAAGCGGGTTGCTTCCTGTGATATACATCTCGGCGCCGCCCTCTGCCAATATCTCACACAGATGCGCGGTCTTCGCTTCCAGATGTACGGATAATGCTATCTTCTTGCCTTTGAACGGCTTGCTCTCCTTGAATTCTTTCTCAAGTCCTGCCAGAAGCGGCATGTGTCTTCTAACCCATTCGATTTTCAATTCGCCCTCTCTCCAGAGCTCCGGATTTCTGATCTCACTAGTCATTTCGTATAGTTGTTTTTTAAATCAGTACAATGTACGAAAAAATCCCATAACATTCTCAAATGTGCCGGATTTTTTCTTCTAGCCGTTGTTCACGAAGCCCAGGGTGGCGCAACTTATGCGGACTTCCGGACCGAAGAATGGTTGGAGGACAGCGAGGCATGCGGCCATGGTGGCCCCGGTAGTGAACACGTCATCGATGAGAAGTACATGGTGTATACCTTTGATTGTCAGTATTTTGCGTTTGCCTAGAGCAAAAGCCCCATGGACATTGCCGCTTTTCGCGTCCACGTCCAGTTTCGTCTGTGTCCGTGTCCGTCGGCTGCGCACGAGAATATCCGTCCGCACCGGAACGCCCCCGAGTTTCTGCGCTATCGCACGCGCCACGACTTCCGCCTGGTTATAACCGCGGCTCCACCGTCTCGACCAATGCAGCGGCACCGGAATTATCATGTCAATGTCTCTGAACAATGCCGATTCATGCAGATATTCACCGAGCATCCCGGAAAAGAACCGCCCCTCTTCTATGTCTCCTAAATATTTGAGCCTCTGAGGAATACGTTTATAGCGGTTCTCTCCGTGATAGAAGAACAATGCTGCCGCGTATGAAAACTGTACCGGATGATTGTCAGGCGGTTTTCCGGTGTTTTCCTCTGACAGGATTTCTTCCGTTATCCGTTTCTGTATCAGCGCATTGACCTTATCTGCCATCGGATTCCGTCTTCTGTCCCAATAATATGTCAGCGGCAGGTCGGCTTCGCAATACAGGCATAAATGCCGCTCATATAGTTTCAATGTCCTTCCGCATACGATGCATTCCCGTGGAATTACCAGGTCCACGGCCGCCCTGGCATCTTCCATCAGCACTCCGCCGATTTCTTTTATAAACGCATACGTCCTGTTCTTCATAATAGTCTTTTCACCGATTGTACTGCGTCCAAAGGTATGTAGAAAAATGTCACATTGTATCAGAAGGTGACTGAAGTGGGCATTAAATGTATGATTTTTATGTGTTTAAGCGAAATATGACCGAATTTTGCAACCCGGTTGCATGGCGATTGTCCTATCTTTGCCAAGGAAATTCTCTAAAAATCACTATTTTTGTGCTGTTATGAAGACGAGGGTCTCGAAAATATTGATGTGTGTGGCTGCATTCATGATGCTGCTCATGTCGTCTGTCCCTCATCATCACCATTGCGGCCAGATGGATGGCCATCATCATCTGGACTTCATCTGTTTCGCGAGTCAGGGTGTAGATTCGGGTTGTACTGCCGACAAAGATTGCGGGCATTGTCATGACGGAGACCATGGTTCGGAGTCCTGCAGGATACATTCGATCGTCACGCTTCTGGAAAGAGTCCAGAATATTCCGTCATATCAGCCGGCATTGGAATTCATTGTTCCTCAGGTGATTGTGCTGGAAGCAGCTGAATTTGACGCAGCGGATTCTCCGCGCATCGTCATAAAGGAAAAACTGTCATCATTCTATCTGGTCCGTTCCAAGGGTCTTCGTGCGCCGCCTTTCCTTGCTGTGTAATTATTCGTAAGTGCTTGATTGTTAAAGTAAAGCATTTGACGTGCATTAGAAAGGTGCGCGAATAATCAGTTTTTAAATAGACCACAAATGAAACATATACCATATTATATTATGATAGCCAGCCTGGCTATTTTGTCCGGCTGCGGACACAACGGCGGAACCGGCCACGACCACGATCACGAAACACATGAGGTTCACGAACATAGCCATGACCATGACGGACACGGCCACGAAGGTCATGACCACGATGTTCACGGAAAGGAAGCCCATAATCACGGCAAGGATATAATCGAATTCTCTCAGGCACGTGCGGAAGCCGCCGGATTGAAAACGGAGACCGTCAAGCCCGGAAAATTCAACGCTGCAATTCGCACGAGCGGAGAAATCCTTCCGGCACAGGGCACTGAACGTACCATAGTCGCCACCACGTCAGGTGTCATCTCGCTCGGTGGAAAAACCGGCCGCCTTCTCCCTGGAATCAAAGTCGGCAAAGGAGCATCCGTGGCAGAAATTTCTGCGCGCGAAATGGCTGAAGGTGACCCGATTATGAAATCCAGAGCAGCATACGAATCTGCGCAGAAAGAATTCGAAAGGGCGGAAGGACTGCTGAAAGTCAATGCCATTTCACAGAAAGCTTACGAGCAGGCGAAGAAGGAATACGAGACAGCGAAAGCTGAATATGACGCCTATAACGGGAAGACTGGAGAAAAGGGCCTCCAGGTGACAGCTCCAATGAATGGCTATATAACGCAAGTCCTTGTAAATGAGGGTGATTATGTAACGGCCGGACAGCCCGTAGCAGTAGTAAGCCAGAACGGAAGACTGCAGCTACGTGCCGATCTCCAGGAAAAATATTGGAGCAGTGCCAAATCTTTTACCGGAGCTAATTTCAAGCCGTCATATTCCGATGCCACATATAGCATCAAGGACCTTGGCGGACGTCTGGTGTCAGTGGGCAATGCGGTGGCCCAGGGCTCGTTCTACCTTCCTGTGATTTTCGAATTCAACAATGCCGGAAACTTTATTCCGGGCGCGTTCTGTGAGATATATCTCATTGAGAATCAGAGAGAAAATGTAATATCTGTTCCTGAAACCTCATTGACAGAAGAACAGGGTGTCTATTTCGTATACCTGAAAGTCTGCAAGGAAGAATATCGTAAACAGGAAGTGAAGATCGGTGAAAGCGACGGCCTCCGCAGAGAAATTCTGAAAGGCCTGAAGGAAGGCGACGTCGTAGTGACCGAAGGCGCATATCAGGTAAAACTCGCCACCGCTACCGGTGCCATCCCAGGACATTCCCATAACCATTAGAATTCAGGACAATGCTAGATAAGATAATACGATTCTCATTGCAGAACCGTCTGTTCGTTCTTATGGCGGCAGTTCTGTTGATGGTCGGAGGACTCTACACCACGAAACACATGGACGTTGATGTCTTTCCTGACCTCAATGCCCCTACTGTAGTCGTCATGACCGAAGCTACCGGAATGGCTCCGGAAGAAGTCGAAAGATTGGTTACGTTCCCTGTCGAAACGGCGGTCAACGGTGCCACGGACGTAAGAAGGGTCCGTTCTTCATCGACCACTGGATTTTCAGTAGTCTGGGTGGAATTCGATTGGGGTACAGATATTTACAGAGACAGGCAGATTGTCTCCGAGAAACTTGCCGAGGTTAGTGAATCATTGCCTCCGACTTGCGGAAAACCGACATTGGGCCCGCAGTCATCGATTCTGGGTGAGGTCTTCATCATCGGCCTGACCTCTGACGAGACCTCCATGCAGGACTTGAGGACGATCGCCGACTGGACCATCCGTCCGCGTCTGCTTTCGCTCGGCGGAGTAGCGCAGGTTACGGTACTCGGCGGCGATATCAAGGAATATCAGATATTGCTCTCTCCGGAGAAGATGCGTCACTACGGCATTAGTCTCCAGGAAGTTATGGCTGCTGCCGGCGATATGAACCGGAACTCTGCCGGCGGTGTCCTGTACGAATACGGCAACGAATACATCATCCGCGGAGTCCTTTCTACCGACAATGTGGACGCATTCGGAAGGACCGTCGTGAAAATGGACGGCGATGCCCCGATAACATTGGGCGACATTGCTGAAATCAAGGCCGGGGCGAAGTCTCCGAAACTCGGAACTGCCTCACACAGAGGGAAACCGGCCGTGCTGATGACTGTCACCAAGCAGCCGAATTCCAGCACGATAGACCTTACCGCGAAATTGGACCATGCGGTTGAGGACCTCAAGACGCAGCTGCCCTCCGACATCAATATCGCCACGGATATTTTCCGTCAGCAGAAATTCATCGACAGCTCTATCGACAATATCAAGAAGTCGCTTTATGAGGGCGCCCTGTTCGTCATAATCGTGCTGTTCTTCTTCCTGATGAATGTCCGCACCACGCTGATTTCACTCGTCACTATCCCGTTGTCACTGCTCGTGTCTATACTGACATTGAAGTTTATGGGATTGACTATCAATACGATGAGTATCGGAGGTATGGCGATTGCCATCGGCTCGCTGGTGGATGACGCCATTGTCGATGTGGAAAATGTGTTCAAGCATCTGCGCCAGAACCGGAAACTTCCGGAGTCGGAGCGCCAATCCATTATCCAGGTGGTTTTCAATGCTTCCCGTGAGGTGCGTCTTCCGATTCTCAACTCGACCTTCATCATCGTGGTCAGCTTCATTCCGCTTTTCTTCCTGACAGGAATGGAAGGCCGAATGCTCAGACCGCTCGGAATTGCCTTTATCACAGCACTTTTCGCCTCCACATTGGTTGCATTGACATTGACCCCGGTGCTCTGCAGCTTCCTTCTCGGCAGTGAAAGCAGCGACAAGGCAGGCAAGGATCCGGCATTGGTGAGATGGCTTCAGAAGTGGTACGGAGTGGCGCTGGAATGGGTGCTCAGGCATAAAAAAATCACATTGGGAAGCGTCCTGACTCTGTTTGTCGTCGCTCTCGGCGTGTTCTTCAGCCTCGGCAGCAGCTTCCTCCCGGCGTTCAACGAAGGCTCGTTCACCATCAACGTCAGCACTCTCCCGGGCGTGTCGCTGGAGGAGTCGGACAATGTCGGCAGGCACGCGGAGGCATTGTTGATGACTGTGCCGGAAATCCAGACCGTAGCCCGCAAGACCGGCCGCGCCGAACTCGACGAGCATGCCCTCGGTGTCAATGTTTCTGAAATCGAAGCGCCTTTCGAATTGGGCAAGCGTTCCAAGAGGGAAGTCGTGAACGAAATCAGGACCAAGCTGAATACCATTCCTGGTGTCAATGTGGAAATAGGCCAGCCGATTTCCCATCGTATCGATGCCATGCTCTCGGGAACGCAGGCTAACATTGCCATAAAACTTTTCGGAACTGACTTGAACAAGATGTTCGAGCTTGGAAACAAAATCAAATCGGAGGTTTCGGAGATTCCGGGAGTCGTGGACCTTAATGTGGAACAGCAGATTGAACGTCCTCAGCTTCAGATAATTCCGAAACGTGAGATGCTTGCGAAATATGGCATTGCGCCAGCTGAATTTACCGAAATGGTAGAGGTTTATCTGGCAGGTTCGGTCGTGTCGCAGGTTTATGAGGGGAACCAGGTCTTCGATCTGACGGTGAAGGCGGCGGACGGCAGCCGCAGCAATATCGAGGAAATCAGAAACATTCCTGTGGATGCCGCTGGCGGCAAGGTGCCGTTCGGACAGATTGCGGAAATCCGTTCAGCAGCAGGCCCTAACACCATCAATCGCGAGAATGTTTCCCGCAAGATTGTCATTTCCGCCAATGTCTCCGACGGTGACCTCCAAGGTGCGGTGAACCAGATTCGCAAGAAGATTGAAGACAATGTGGAATTGCCTGAGGGCTACCATGTCGAGTACGGCGGACAGTTCGAAAGCGCACAATCCGCTTCCAGGACATTGCTGTTCACGTCATTGATGGCGATAATCGTGATATTCCTGCTGCTTTACGGGCAGTTCAAGGATGTCAGGCAGGCTTCAGCAGTGCTTCTGAATCTGCCGTTGGCGCTTATCGGCGGCGTATTCGCGATTTTCTTCGCGGACAAGATTATCAGCATTCCTGCCATCATCGGATTCATATCCCTGTTCGGTATCGCGACCAGAAACGGTATGCTCCTGATTGACAGGTACAATGAACTCCGCCATGAGGGGCTATCTCTCCATGATGCCGTCATGCACGGTTCATTGGACAGGCTGAATCCGATATTGATGACCGCATTGACCTCGGCCTTGGCGCTCATTCCGCTTGCTCTCGGAGGAGAACTTCCGGGCAACGAAATCCAGAGTCCTATGGCGAAGGTGCTGCTCGGCGGACTGCTTACTTCCACGATGCTGAACGGCTTCATCATACCGGTGGTTTATATTTTTATAAGTAAAAGCCGGAAAGGGGCATAATTTAATGGAATTATATGAAAATCAATAAATTACTCATTGTCTACCTGGCTGTGGCAATGTCTGTTCCCGGGTTTGCCCAGGAGAATGCCGGCACTGTCCTGTCGCAGATTGAGAAGAACAACACCGCGCTTCAGGCTCTGCGGAAACGCACTGAGGCTGACCAATATGGCTATAAGGCGGAGCGTGCCCTGGAAGCTCCGGAAGTGGGGTTTGACTATTTGTGGAGCAGTCCGGCCGATGTCGGCACCAGAAAGGACATATCCGTGACACAGAGCATTGATGTGGCAGCATTGGCCGGAGCCCGCGGAAAGCTGGCGAATTCCAGGACGGAACTTTCGGATATTCAGTACAATATTGAGCGTCAGAAGATTCTGCTGGAGGCTAAACAGCTGTATATCAAGATTGTATATTGCAATGCCGTGAACGCCGAACTGTCTTCACGCATCGCCCGTTCCGAACAGATCGAGGCTGCTTACAGGGATATGCAGGCGAGGGGCGAGACGGATATGATCGAGGTGAACAAGGCGCATCTGGCCTATCTTTCACAGAAGAACGCATTGGCCAGGAACATGGTCGAGCGTGAGTCGCTTCTGTCTGAGCTTCAGGGCCTTAACGGCGGAGAGCCGGTTGAGGTCAATGCTTCCGTGATTTCGACTGATGAGGTGCTGCCCGCAGATTTCGGCGCATGGTATGCCGAAGCGTCGCAGCAGATTCCGGAGCTTGCATACATGAAGAAAAATGTGGATGTCAATGCTGCCGAGGCGCGGACTGCGAAAATGGCTAATTATCCGTCACTTACGGCCGGATATATGGCGGAATTGGTAAAGGGAAGCAATTTCCGTGGCCTTACTCTAGGGCTTTCCATCCCTATATGGTCAGTCCGCAGCAAGGTCCGCCAGGCCAATGCTTCATGTGAAGCTGCGAAACTTGAGGAGCGTGATGCCATGACCAAGACGTACAACAGTTTCAAGGCGTTGTATGACCGCGCGAAAGGTCTGCAGGAAATCAGTGCCGAATTGTCTTCTTCCCTGGCAGTGTCCACGGAAGCGATGGCGTTGACGGAGCACAAACTGAAGGCCGGCGATATCTCGCTCATTGACAATGTCATGGAGCTTTCGCTCTACTATTCCCTTGCAGATGAGGTGCTTGCCACATCATGTGACTACGCTCTCGCTCTCGCGGAACTCTATGCGTGGAATTTATAGAATGTAGTTAACTTTGTCGAATAAACTTGACAAGTGGACGACAATATGAAGAATTTGAAGAAATATTTTGCAGTTACCGTGGCATTGCTGGAAGTTATTTCGGTGAATGCCGCAGCTTCTCGTGGGCCCAGTGCATCAGCATTGACCCAAACCCCTGATACTACGGGGATTTATGACGGCAGGGCGGACAGCCTGGATGCGACGGTGTTCGTCGGCCGGCAGAGCGGGAATTATCTTTCGAAGGGCAAGGAACTTCGAACGGAGGTGATTTCCTCGGCGGGATTGAAAAAGATGGCTTGCTGCAACCTTGCGGAAAGTTTCGAGAATTCGGCGAGCGTCACGGTCGGCTATTCGGATGCCGTTACCGGCGCCAGGCAGATCAAGCTCCTGGGCCTCAGCGGAATATATACGCAGATGCTGGATGAGAACCGCCCTTCGATGCGTGGGCTTGCCGCTCCGTTCGGACTCTCCTACGTGCCGGGCCAATGGCTTGAAAGCATACAGGTCTCCAAGGGCCTTTCATCGGTGAACAACGGCGCGGAATCCATTACTGGTCAGATAAATATGGAATACCGCAAGCCGACGGACGAGAAACCGCTTTTCCTGAACGCCTCAGTTATGAATGACACGAAGACCGATTTCAATATCGCGTCGTCCTTGCAGATGGGGGAGAAATGGAGCACGGTTTTGCTGGGACATGTGTCCGGAAATTTCCGCACATTTGACCATAACCATGACGGCTTCATGGATGACCCCGAGATGTTCCAGGTCAATGTTGCCAACCGCTGGCTCTATTATGGACCGACCGGCGTGCAGGTCCGCTTCGGTCTGCGCGCTCTCCAGGATATGCGAAAAGGCGGACAATCCGGATACGACCACAAGAAATATACATTGTCCTCCACCTCTCCTTGGGGCTCGGATATTGTTAACCGTCAGCTGAATACGTATGTGAAGGTCGGTGTGCCGATCAGTGCGGACAATGCGAAAAACATCGCTTTCGTGGCCGACTATACGCTTACGGACATGAACCTCCGGGCCGGTGCGTCCAAGTATCTGGCTACGCAGAATTCAGGATTCTTCAATGTCCTCTTCCAGGATGAAATCAATGATTCCCATAAGTTTACGTTGGCGCTGGGAGGTACGGCGGATTGGTTTTCGGAAGATTTCATGCGCAAGGTCGCGGCTCAGAAGCTGGATCCCGGCAAGACGTCCAAGGCTTTTTACAATGCTGGCGTTTCCGGAGAATACACGTTTCATGCGGGCGAAAAGTTTTCCTCGATTCTGGGTTTCCGTGGTGATTGGTTCAATGGCGAAGGATTCAAGGCCGTGCCTCGTCTGACATTGAAATACAGTCCGTTGGAGCAGATTGTCCTGCGAGCCAACGGTGGACGCGGCCTCAGGAGGGCATTGCCGGTCATTGACAATATCGGCGTCCTTTCTACCGGCAAGGCATTTACCGGAGCGTATTCCGACCATCTTCTGGAGGATGCGTGGACTTTCGGGGGCAATGCCACATTTTATCTGCCTTTCGGGGCTTCTGATGATACATATTTGAGCTTTGACTATTTCGGGACGCGTTTTGCGGAGCAGATGGTAGTCGATTATGAGCATGGACTCAACGCCATTGATTTTTATGCTCTTGGCGGAAAGCGCTCATATTCAAATAATTATCAGGTTGATTTCAATGTTGAGGCTTTCAGGAGATTTACTGTTTCCGCCACTTTCCGTTATACGGATGCCAAGGTGGAACTCGAGGGGAGGGGGCTTGTGGAGCGTCCGATGACGAGCCGTTACAAGGGGGTGCTGAATCTCCAATATGCCACGAATCTGAACAAGTGGATTTTCGATTTCACCGCTTCGGTCAATGGCAAGTCACGTGTCTATGAGTTTATGAAGGGGTTGCGTGGAGAGGATGGCGAGCTTCTCTACAAGGATGGTTATACGCCGGTCTATCCGCTTCTGTATCTGCAAGTTACCAAACGTTTCAAAGGCGTGGACCTGTATCTTGGGGCGGAAAATCTTACGAATTTCAGACAGAAAAATGTGGTAATCGGCACGGCTATTGAAGGCATGTCGGGTCATGTGGATGCGTCGCGTCCGGACTTCGATGCCAGTGCTGTCTGGGGCCCGATTATGGGAACCAAGTTCTATCTCGGCGCCCGGTTTACGCTTTGGAAATAATGTTTGTTATGAAAAAAATCATTTATACTGCTGCGATTGCAGCAATGCTTCCGCTCTCGATGATGATTGCGGAGCCGGTTATGGCCAATGCTTCCGTCATGGAGGCCGCTCCGAAGAAGGAGGTGAAGACCGTCGTGTTCAATGTCGGTCTGCATTGTCAGAATTGTGTGAAGAAGGTGCGTGAGAACATTTCTTTCGAGAAGGGTGTCAAGTCATTGGAAATCAATCTGGAAAAGAAAACGGTAACCATTTCTTACGATCCTGCGAAGACGAATGAGGCGACATTGAAGAAGGCTATCGAGAAGCTCGGCTACACCTGCGGAAAACCGGAATAGGTTATGGCTGATTCAATGTTTCCGTTCCGGGTGGGGAATGGTTTCGATGTCCACCAGATAGCTCCAGGGCTGCCGATGTGGCTGGGAGGAGTCAGGATTGATTCGGATTGCGGTTTCGTGGCCCATTCCGACGGGGATGTGGCTATCCATGCCCTGTGTGACGCATTGCTGGGATGCCTGGCGCTAGGCGACATAGGGCATCATTTTCCCGATACGTCCGACGAGTGGAAGGGCGCGGACAGCAAAATGCTGCTGGCCAAGGTGGTGGAGCTTATTTCCAATGCCGGTTATGCTGTCGGCAATGTGGATATTACCATCGCTCTCCAGCGTCCGAAGATAGGATCGTATGTTCCGCAGATGCGTGAGACCCTGGCAGAAATCATGGCTGTGGACGTGAATTGCGTATCCGTCAAGGCGACCACTACCGAGAAACTGGGTTTCGTGGGTCGCTGCGAAGGTTGCGAAGTATGGGCCACGTCACTGATTTATCACCGGGAAAAGTAGGATTATGATATTTTTCCGTGCAAAAACATGAAAAATATTTGTAGAATCCGAAAAGTGTTGTAAATTTGCAGTCCCGTTCTGAAAATAGCGGGAATGACATTGAGATATGGTGTAATGGTAGCACTACAGATTCTGGCTCTGTCAGTGAGGGTTCGAATCCTTCTATCTCAACTTAAAATCTGGTCTCCGACCAGTCATGGCGGGTTAGCTCAGCTGGTTAGAGCGCATGATTCATAATCATGAGGTCCGCAGTTCAATCCTGCGACCCGCTACGAAAGACAAGCACTTGCGATTCTCCGCAGGTGCTTTTTTCGATTTGTTCCAGCGTGGATGTTATCTCTTCCACCGCTGATCAAGTTTCGGGTCGGAGATTTCGGTTTTTCTCGGGACAGAGATTTTCGGAAGATAAGAGAGGCATTTTGGGTCAGGGGGGGGACCGGAATTTTTCTCGTCGCGTGCGTATTAAAACGTTTTCCGCGCACGTCAAGTTGAAAATTCGTCATGTCGTGAGCAAAACGGGCGTTTCCACGCACGTCACCACGTAAGACGTTTTGTCCCAAGAAAACGTCTTAGGTGAAACAAAGCAGCTATTGCGCAGAGCCCCAGTGGGTAGTCTTACGAACATTTGCCGGTTTCCATTCCCCATATTTTGGTTTTTCGTCCACCATGCCGGACGATTTTCTTCGACCACGTCACCCAAATCCAACTCACCACGTCGGCGGGACGAAATGGCCTGACGAAGTAGCCCCCACCACGCGTATGGCGGGACGCAGCCACGCTTCGACGCCCTTTTTGCTTTTGACTGGTTCTTGTGTTGACATGCCCAGACATGGATCGGAGCAGTCTTGGGTAATCCGGATGCCGGGTTTCATTAGAAAACAAGAGAGTAAGCGGTTATCCTCGTCGGGCAGAGGAGAGCCCTTTCCTACAGCTCCCCGCAGGCCCGGCGGGAGATAACCGCGCGCCTTCTCATCATCTCGCGTGTTGTCATAGTCGTATTCCCTCATCACCACCTTTCCCTCATTTCCGTTTTTCCACATTTCCTTTTTTTCATCATGCCGGACATTCCTCTCCGCCACATGGTCTTTCCGGATTGTTTATTCCAGATTGTCATTCCCCGTGTCCTTTCCTGATGGGCATCCCCGAAGACAATTTTCACATGTCCTTTCCAGATCGTTCATCCCCGATGTTTATTCTCGATTGTCATTTCCGATGGACTCTCCCGAGAACTTTTACCCGATACGGTCTCCATGTGCTCAATTTCTGAACAAGTTGGCATGATGGTATTTGGTTAAATAAAAGAGTGTCAGCGAGTTACGAAAAAGTGCCCATGCCAAGTCTCATGAAAAAACATGGGACTTGGCACGGATATTTATTGTGAAGAGGGGCTGGAACTAACTAATAATCAGCAAGTAATATGAAAAATGTGAGTGCCGGTATCGTGCCAACTTGTTCAGTGTGGGGTGACGAAGCGCGCCCCGCCGGGAGTGAAACCTCTGGAGGTTCGCTTCGCTCATCCCGTCAGGCTGTCGCCTGCCACCCATTCACAAGGTCATGGGCGACCATGCCTCCAGAGGCTCCACCCCCGCCAGGGCTTCTGCGACCACGTGGATTTCCCCGGTGGCCATTCCCTCGGCATCAGTCACTAGAAACTCCATTCCGTTAAAAAAACGCGGCAATTTTTAACCAAATATGTTTTGAAGGCCATTTTGTTAAAAAATCGTGTCTTTTTTTTAACAAAACGCAGGGCGGGGTTTCCTGAAGTCATAATTATTGCTACCTTTG
>ULSH01032243.1_pt1 | contig 25111 bp, 20 predicted proteins | sample 1956151 | NCBI WGS metagenome assembly ULSH01 (sample SAMEA4835702, study PRJEB28245) | human gut metagenome | biome: gut microbiome; material: fecal sample | place: Denmark | collected 2008 | reverse complement strand
TCAACCACTGAGGCATCCCTCCGGGACGCCGAGGGTATTGGGCCGTCTTTGTCCGTGCACTCCGCTGCGCTCCATACACGGTTACGACGTAGCACGTCCTTCGGACTTGTTCATCAGGCTCTTTCCATTAACTCAACCGCACTAATTCGTCTAATTTGTCAAAGCAGACTACTCTTTTTAAGCAGGTGCAAATAAAAAATGAAAAGAAATAAGGTACTATGTATTGCATAGTATAATAATTATGCCTACCTTTGCCGTGTTATTATTAAACAACCTGTAAAAATCAATGGAAAATGAACGTTGACAACGCCAAGAGCCAGATGCGGAAAGGGATGCTGGAGTATTGCGTGATGCTTCTTCTGCGCAAGGAAGCATGCTACGCTTCCGACATCATAACGCAACTGAAGGAGGCGCGGCTGATTGTGGTGGAAGGGACGCTTTACCCCCTGCTGACGCGACTCAAGAACGACGGACTGCTCTGCTACGAGTGGCGTGAATCCACTCAGGGTCCCCCACGGAAGTACTATTCTCTGACCGACAGCGGAGAGGAATTCCTGATGCAGCTCGATTCCGCCTGGAATGAGCTGGCCCACACGGTCAATCTTATCAAATCGTAATCTCTCAAAAAAAACGGAAACAATGAAACGTAACATAACAGTCAATCTTTACGGTTCGCTTTATAACATCGATGAGGATGCTTACGAGCTGCTGAACCAATATCTCTCCAACATCCGGGCCTTCTTCTCGAAACAGCCCGACGGCAATGAAGTGGCCGACGATATAGAGGCCCGTGTCGCCGAGCTTATGGACGAAAAACGCGAAGCTGACGGAAACGTAATCTCGATAGAGGATGTCCAGTCGATTATCCAGCGCATAGGGACGCCCGACGATATGTGTCGGCAGGACGATGAATTTTCTTCAGCTGACGGCGAAAGCCAACACGCGTGTCCGCCGCCACCCTATTCTCCGGGATGCATGAAGTCTCCGGGAGGTAAAAAGAAATTATATCGCGACGTTGATCACAAGATGCTTGGCGGCGTTCTCGCCGGATTAGGCCAGTATCTCGGAGTCGATCCCCTCTGGCTGCGTCTGCTGGCTGTCGTTCTTGCTTTTGCAAGCTGGGGAGCGGTAGTCGCCGTATATGTAGTCTTATGGATCCTCATTCCGGCGGCTGTTACTCCGGCCGAGCGGCTGGAGATGAAGGGAGAACCGGTCAATATGGAGAGTCTCGGCGACGAGATAATCAACGACAAATCAGTCCCTCAGTCCCATAACAGCTATTCGTTTCTAAACAGTCTTCTCCAGCTGTTCTGCGCCCTTTTCAAAGGAATGCTTTTTGTCTGCGGCGCAGGGGCGGTATTGTTTTTCGCGGGGCTTTTCCTCTGGATGACCGTAATGATGGCCTGGGCCGCAATTTCTCCCGGCTCATTTGTCTATCAAGTGCTGGATATTGAAAACGGTGTGATCGACTTGCACACGGCTCTTCCTCCGATTCCGACATGGGGACTCTATATATGCGGTTCGATCTTCCTGCTCGTCTCCATCTATTTTCTGGTCTATGCTCTCATCCGTATGGCCGGCAGAAAGCCGGGGATGCCAGTCTGGACCCGCGGAGTGGGTCTGACAGTGTGGATTGTTTCTCTTTTTCTTTCAGCCGGTTGCCTCGGAATGCTTATCGGTAATGTGATCCGCGAAGATTCTGCTTTCAATATCGCTCTCCGGAATATGAGAGATCAGCAAAGAGAACAGAGAAAAGAGCAGTCGGTAGAATATCTAAAAAGAAACGGCTGGAAGATTGCGCGCGAAAGCAACGTCTCGTCGTTCAGCAGCAGCGGTGAGGATTTCACCGGAATTTACGGACGACATTATCTTGAGGGAAGCAACAGCTCCGGCGAGATGGAATATGAGGTTGTGCGTCATGTCAAGGTGGCTCCGGGGCTTTATACTCTGAGTGCCTACGGCCGCACAAACGGCAACGGAGCGGAAATATTTGCCACGAATGGCCGGGGCGAGCGGTTCTCGGCGCCCATCCCGTCTTACGGATCGCATGGAGGTGAAGTGTGGGAGGAGGCGTCCAGATTCGTCGAAGCCGATACGGCCCATACGTCAGCGCTTTACCAGCGCATGAAACGCATTGCCGACACCGATGGCGGCGAAGGCCGCGGATGGTCGCGCGTGACGGTCTCAAACGTGACTGTAGGACCCGACAGTGTGCTGACATACGGCGTCACAAACTGTTCGCCTTCTGTAGTCTGGGACGGCACATGGCTTTCGGCCAGCTCGTTCGAACTGAAAAAAGCGGAGGGTGTCAGGTAATCCCGACACCCCCTCGTCAGCCGACGTATGCTTTTCCTCTCTTCTCCGGTTACATCTGGAGGAGGGAGGAACCTCTGTCTGAATTGTTCAGCGACCGGCGTCCCGAGCGGAAAATCGAGCCGAAGTCGGCGTTATATGTAAGGCTCAGGACTATCATGTTGCCGTTGTTGCGGATGTAGCGGTCGCGTGCCGACGGATTGACGGTCGAATAGTTCCATGAGGGATATCTGGTGCCTTTCGAATCGAACATATACATCCAGGAAGCTCCGACGGTCCAGTGTTTGTTGGGGCTGTATTCAAATGACAGCCGGTCTCCGTTCTCTTCCTTGCCCACATCGTGGCCGCTCAGATATTTTCCGGGGAGTTTGCGCCAGTAGGAGATGGTGTAGGGCCCCTTGTTCCACCAGAGGCTAATGCGTCCGCTTAATGAAGTCAGGTGGTGGCTCCAGCCGTCGCCTGCGTTATGATAATGTTCGAGATCCAGGTTAAGGCTTGCGCCGAAGCCGGCGAGATCGTTCACGCGCAGATTGAGAGTCCCGTCATAGTAACGGCGTTTGCGTGAGTTGACAGACTGCGAGAGGAATTTCTCGTCGCCCATATAGATCATGTCGCTGATGACATAATTTTTTACATCGGTGTAGGTCAGCAGAAGGGAGGTGGAGAATTTTTTGTAGCGGTAGAAAGGCATGAACTGATAGGTGAAATATTCGGCTACCTTCAGGTGGGGGTTTCCGTTGGAAAAGAGATAGGGAGAAGTCTGCTGCATGTAATCGGTCAGAGATGCGAGCGACGGGATGGAAGGCGAGTAGCTGAACGCTGCGCTCAGAGTCCATGAGCTGTTGACATTCCATTGTCCCTGGATCTGGCTCAGATTGCGGACGAAATGGCGCTTGTTGTCGTCGTTCTCCACCCAGAACATCTTCAGGCCGGTTGAGGCCGATAGATAGACCGGGCCGAACTGCTGTCCGAGACGTGCATAGACATAGTTGTTGTTCTCGGTCAGGACAGGGCGGTAGTCTGAGGTCAGATAGGTGTTGCGGCTGTGGGAAAGCGTGTTCTGGAATCCGGCCGAAAGCGAAGTGCGGTCGCTGAAGTTATGGATGTAGCTTATCTCCGAGATGAGCGAGCGGCGCCGGCTGTTGACGTCCATGACGTAGGAATCGGAGGTGCCGTCGGCGAATGAATAGATGTTGTTGCGCCGGTAATCGCTTGAACTGAGAGTCCCTACCATCTGCAGCTCCAGCGAACTGCGGTCGTTGAAGTCGTGGCGCAGGAAAAGGTCGAGCGAAGGGCTCAGGGGATTGTCGCTGTTGGCGTTGTCGAAAGTGTAGTCGCCCATATAGGTATCGTTGACCGAACCGTAGCTGCGCCCTTTCGACGTTGTGCTGCTGAGGTTGAACGTGGCCGAGAAGAGAGTGCGGGTGCTGGGGCTGAAATTATATTTGAAACGCCCTATGTTCGTGAAATAGTTGAACGGGTTGCGGTCACGGCTCTCTATGTCCACGCGGAAATCGTTGCCCACGTATGACTGCTCGGTGATGTCATAGACTTTCTGATAGTTGCGCCACGAGGGATTGTAGTAGAGCGAGAACTGCGAGGGTCCCTGATGATATGAGGCGTTGATGTTCGCGTCCATGAAAGCCGTGTTGAGCGCGCTGCGGCCCCACGCATAGATGCGTCCGCCGTCGTTGCGCTTTTTAAGAGTGATGTTTATGAGACCCGTCACCCCTCGGTCGGCGTAGCGCGCCGGAGTCATACGCGAGTACTCTATGCGTTCTATCTCCTTGGGCTGAAGCGCGTGGACGTCGGCAATCGAGGAAGGAACACCGTTGATGAGAATCATCGGGGAGGCGCCGTCGATGCTGAGAGTGCGGTTTATCGGGTTTGCCTCGAGGCCCGCGAGAGGCAGCTTCTGGAAAAGCGACAGAGCCGTTGAGGAGGCCTTCACGTCGGCCGATGATGGATAGACGATCGTTTTTCCCTGTGACTGAAATACGGGGCTTGCCGTAACCGTTACCCCCTCGAGCGTTATGGCGCCGGCGAGATATACCGTGCCGAGATCCACGTTTTTCTTTCCATCCTCTATGAGGATTTCAGTCGGGGTAAAGCCGGCCATCGATATGGAAAGGGTCAGCTTCCCTCGGAAATCCGTTGTTATCGAGAACCGACCTTCGGCGTCGGAGGTTGTTCCAGCGAGATTTCGTTCGCCGGCAAGTATCTGGCAGACAGCACCGGTCACTTCTGTAGAGTCTTTCTCCGAAAGAACTCTTCCGGAAATGGTTTTTGCCGAAAGCTGCACTGAGATCAGCATGGTCACGGCTATAATCAGGAGATTTTTCATGATGGAAATTTTAAATGACGTTAAGTATCATGTGATAAAATTGATTTCTAATTCTGCATGAGCAAACGATTGTATAATAATGAGACGTGTCAGTATATAATTTTGTTACAAAAAATCTCAAAAAATATTTAGGAATGTTCTGTGGGGCGAAAAACTCGGCGGTAAAGTTGCGGAAACCAAAAAGATTAGCTAAATTTGCGTCCGCAAAAGAGGCCCGGATGGCGGAATCGGTAGACGCGCTGGTCTCAAACACCAGTGGGGCAACCCGTGCCGGTTCGACCCCGGCTCCGGGTACAAGAAACGGGGAGTAGAGCAATCTGCTCCCCTTTTCTTGTATCTTGTCTCTTTGTCAAGAATTGGTTTAATTTAAATAATGTTTATTGCGTTAATTGAAGTGTCTTGGTGGTTTTGCGGATATGTGATATTATTGCTATATTTGTAATATGACTAAAAAAGAATTTATTGCCAAATTAAAGAAAGCCGTAGATACTTTTACACCTTTTGTATCCACAAAAGATGGACAATGGGTGGTGAAGGGATTTATTGATGTGTATAAACATATATACACAATTTCAACGGATACAAAAGTTGTATCCAAAATTATTGAATTATACATATTCCCCCTTTTATTTAAGTTTGCTCAAGAGAATGAGTTGCAATTAAAACTCACAAAAGAACAAAATTTTTATCCCGATATCACTTTCATAGATAATGAAGGAAATTTATTTGCAGTAGATCTCAAAAGCAGTTATCGCAAAACTACAACAAGAATTAATGGAATGACACTTGGAGCGTTTACAGGATATTTTCGAAATCGTCAGAGCTCAAAAAATGTAACATTCCCATATTCATCATATTTGGCACATATTGTTTTAGGTATTATCTACACCGAAAATGATGAGATTATTGATGAACGAAAATTTTATACCATTGAAAATCTCGATGATATAGTATCTGTCGTAAAAGACATAACTTTTTTCGTCCAAGAAAAGTGGAAAATAGCTGTGGATAGGCCAGGGAGCGGAAATACAAAGAATATAGGTTCCGTATCATTAATAGAAGATTTGGTCAATGGTAATGGACCGTTTGCTGAGTTAGGCGAAGATGTATTTGATGATTATTGGACAAATTATTTGACACCAGATATGGCAAAGAAAGCAGAACTTGCTAAGCCGTATTATAATAATTTGGAAAGCTATAAAAAATTCAGAAATATAAATTAACTAATGCAGCAACCTTCTTTGTTTTCTGATTTTGATATTCAGACGAAAAATAGATTCCCATCTACAAGATATCAAGGGAGTAAAGCTAAGTTTGTGGATTGGATTTGGTATGAAATCTCAAACATTCCATTTCAAACTGCCTTAGACGCATTTGGTGGAACCGGTAGTGTTGCCTACAAATTGAAAGACAACGGTAAATCTGTAACCTATAACGATATATTACCTTTCAATGCTATTATTGGTAAAGCCATAATTGAGAATAGCGATACTATATTGGGGGATTCAGATGTCGAACAGATATTAACTGAACATCCTCATATAAAATATCCCACATTTATTGAGGATAATTTTCGGGGAATCTACTATACAGATGAAGAAAACCATTGGCTTGACGTAGTGAGATATAATATTTCTAAATTAGATAATGAATATAAACGAGCTATTGCTTGGTTTGCTCTTTTTCAGTCTTGTATAATAAAGAGACCCTACAACTTGTTTCATCGTAAGAATTTATATGTCCGCATGATGGATGTAAAACGTTCTTTTGGAAATAAAAAAACATGGGACACTCCTTTTGATGTTCATTTCAGAACATTCTTAAAAGAAGCTAATAATGCCGTGTTTAGCAATGGAAAAGACTGCCATGTGTTAAATATGGATGCGCTAAGCATTGAAAATAGATTTGATTTAGTATATATCGATACTCCATATATAAATGAAAAAGGTATTGGAGTGGATTATGCTGATTTCTATCATTTTCTTAATGGAATGGTGTACTATGATGAATGGCCCAATTTAATTGACTATGATAGCAAACATCATAGACTTAAAAGAAAATATAATGTTTGGACTGATAAAGACAATATCATAACGGGTTTTAACCGATTGATTGAACAATTTAAAAATAGTATTTTAGTCTTTTCATATCGATCTAATGGCATTCCGTCGGTTGAATCTTTAATAAAGTTATTGGAAAAAAATGGCAGGCATAATGAATTGCATTATTCGTGTGAAATCAAATATGTATTAAGTGATACTAAATCAAAAGAAGTACTTATTATATCTTATCCGCAATAGAAATAAGACTTTATAATTCATTGGAAACGCAGTTCCGCTATTTGTATCCGTCTTGAATCGAGTGAGAATATTTGTTAATTTTTCTGGCGGAAGCTGCGGTTTTGTCGATGGAATAGGTGGCAATTGGATTTTATGTTTAAATTTGCAGTTGCGTAGGCCCTTTGGAGCCGGGCGGGATGCAGCGACGGGGCCGTATTTGGCTTTTACCAATCATAATTTGTTCCGGCTCAACGCGCCCGTCAGTATGGTTCGCAATTGCAGATAGCCTGAAATCAGGCGGAACGTATCAACAATTTTTTCAAAGGACACATACTATTGTATGTGGAATCTTTAAACCGATTGGAATTTATGAAAAAATCAATCATACCGTTTCTTGTCTCCCTTCTGGTATTGGTCGGATGTAATGATGATGTCTTTATCGACGGCCCTCAAATGCCCGATGAGATTTCGGCGACTATTGAAGGCGACGGTGGCGAAGCAGAATTCACCCTACAGACCAAAGGGTTGCAGCGTATAAGTCTTGACGTAACGAGCAGCGGGATGAAACACTGTACGTTTTACGACCGTAACGGTGCGAAAGCCGATTCCGACATACCGGCTTCGGAACTGGGAAAAATAGTTTTTGCGTCACGAAATTCATGGGTCGAGATCATCAAGGATGGCAAGCGCCTTATTTTCAGAAGTATAGAACAGCCCATGAACATGGTGGATCATTGGAGTGTGAGACTCGACTACGATTATACGGTGAAATTCATTGAAATTGCGGTAACGCCGGGCAAACCGCGCGAACTCGTAGGCGTGGAATACACCACCGACATGAAAGTGACCGATGCGGCCGAAGTCAAGACGCGCCGCTGGGGCATGACGAACAATGGCTCTGTCACCCAGAAGCTCGAGGTGTGGCCTTATCTGCAGGAGGCGGCTTCGGTTACGGTCACTCCCCGTCAGACTTGGGCCAATGGCGATACCGTAATGATGTCTGTGCCATGGTATGAGGACGGATCATGGATGATGAAGCCACGCAGGGTGCGTCTTGATGTCCGTGCTATCTATTATCGGCCTGACCAGAAGAAGATTGTCGATGTGGATGTCCCGCCTTATTCCAAGGTGGTGGTTTTCACCGATGTGACATATTCCCGTGCCGAAGCCAACGGAAAAATCATTTTCCGTAATCCGGTGTCTGACCGCAGGGACACGCTCGATTTCACTTGTGTTTCCTTATATCCTGTAAGTTATGAGAATCGAATCGAAACATCAAAATAGGCTGTCGGGAGTCCTGCTGACTTTTTTGTTTGCAGCGATTGGCTTCGCGTCATACGCCGACTCTATCCCGTCGGGTTTCAGTCACCCCTTGGTCTGGAGACTTGGAGCCGAAGTCGCTCCCGCATGGGTTCCCGGCACCAATGGATTTCTCGACGGAGAGAATCCTCTGGGCCGCAACATCCGAAACAACCTTTCGGCTTCTCTGCGCGCCGGCTTCAGTTTTGCGCCCGACACCCGTGAGGGGCTTCTCTACAAAGGCCTCTATCAAGGCATAGGTCTCGGATACACAACCTTTTATTCCTCCGAATTGCTCGGCACACCCGTGTCTGCGTACATCTATCAAGGTGCACCGATCGTCAGGTTCAGCCCGAAACTGTGGCTCGGCTATGAGTGGCAGTTCGGAGCGGCCTTCGGGTGGAAACATTATGATCATGAAACTGCCGAAAACAATGCGGTCGTCAGTACTTCCGTCACAGCCAGGATGGGGTTAGGCCTTAAAATGCATTATGACATGACTTCCCGCGTCAGGCTCTCGTTCGGCCTTGAAGCGATACACTATTCAAACGGCAACACATCGTGGCCCAACGCCGGCGTCAATTCAATCGGCGCTTCTGTCGGAGTGGCCTGTCTTCTCGGCTCCGATAAATCGTCGGAAGAGGCCGAGACCCCGGCGTGGCTTGAAGAGGAAGCCGACCGAGGACGTTGGTTCTATGACCTGACAGCCTTCGGAGCGTGGCGAAAACGGATTGTCAATGTCGGCGACCCCTTTACGGCCGAGCTTTGCCCCGGAAAATTCGCAATTGCCGGGTTCCAGGTCTCTCCCATGCGCCGGCTCAACCGATGGGTTGCAGTAGGCGCTGCTCTCGATGTGCAGTGGGATGAAAGCGCCGGCCTTGCGCCCTATTGGGTAGAGGGGTCCTCCGATGAGAACATCAAGTTCGAGCGACCGCCGTTCATGAAACAAGTGAGTGCCGGACTCTCGGCCCATGCCGAGCTTACCGTGCCCATCTTCTCGGTCAATGCCGGACTTGGCTACGACGTGCTCTCGCCTCGCGGTAACAATCGTTTTTATCAGTCTCTGACCTTGAAGACTTTCGTGACCGATAAGCTTTTCCTTAACGTCGGCTACCGTCTCGGCGATTTCAAGGAACCGCAGAACCTTATGCTCGGTCTGGGCGTCAGACTCTGACCTTATATTTCTTGTGAAATACCCTATAATAAAATAATGCCTGATGAAAACCGGAATTCTGATTTTACTGCTCGCTATTGCGGCTATCTCTCCCTCTTTTGCAGCCTCTTTCGATGAGTCTTTCGCTGATTCCACCCTGCGGATCGACTATATTTTCGGAGGGGGACCTTGCGGGAAGGTGGTGCTGCTCGACTCGCAGACCAAGACTCCCGGATGGTTCGGCAAGCGCCACCGTCTGTCGGAGCTCCCTCTCGAGGGCAACGGTTCGATAACCGTCAGGGACGTGGCGACGGGCGACACCATATATCGCCAGTCCTTCTCATCTCTTTTTCAGGAATGGATTTATACTGAGGAAGCCGACTCGCTCAACCGTTCGTTCGAAAATTCGTTTCTGGTGCCGCTTCCCCGCCGCGAAGCCGATGTGATTCTGACCCTTCTTGACAATCGGCATCTTCCGATGGCTTCCTCCACCTGGCGCTACACTCCTTCCGACGAACTTGTCCGCGTGCCTCGCAGAGTCAGTCCGTGCCATGCCGAGTATGTTCATCGGGGCGGCGATCCAAAGGATGTGATAGATGTGGCCATTGTCGCTGAAGGCTACACTCCCGAACAGCAGAGCGTTTTTCTCGAGGATGCCGCCCGGATGACCGCTGAGATTCTGCGCTATGAGCCGTTCAATTCACGCCGTGACCGGTTTAACTTCATTGCCGTCATGACCCCCTCGGCCGACAGCGCCGTGGCTGTGCCCCTCGAAGGCAAATGGCCCGAAACAGCTTTCGGCTCCCACTACAGCACCTTCCGTTCTTCCCGTTACCTGACAGCTCCACGTGTCAAGGCCATACATGAATCCCTCTCCGGGCTCCCTTACGAGCACATCGTCATTCTGGCAAATACCGACACCTATGGCGGCGGAGGAATCTACAACAGCTATCTCCTGTCGGCCGCCCACAATTCCGAAGCGCTTCCCGTGACGGTTCATGAATTCGGACATAGCTTCGGAGGTCTGGCCGACGAGTATTTCTATGCGGAAGAGGAAAGCGACACTTATCCGCTCGACATCGAACCGTGGGAACCGAACATCACCACCCTCAAGGATTTCGGCTCGAAATGGAAGGCGATGGTAAAGCCTTCTACGCCCGTCCCGACTCCGTGGAAGGAGCAGCAGGGCGGTTCACGCGCCGAAAAAAAGAAGCGAATGGCCGAGCGCAAGGACTATGATTTCACTGTCGGCGCCTACGAAGGAGGCGGTTACCGCAGCAAAGGAATCTATCGTCCTGTAGAAACATGCCGCATGCGCGACAATTATGTCCCCGTGTTCTGTCCCGTCTGCGAGGCGGCCCTCACCCGTCTGATAGACTTCTATACTCTTCCCTGATAGTCAGTATCTTTAAATCCAGACAATATGTACGATCGTATCAAACATCTCTTCAACAGTGCGATAAGTGAAACCGCAATGCTCCTTCTCGTCTGCTGTCTCCTGACCTGGACCGTCAGCCTGCGTCATTATGGTCAATGGAACTTTGTCGCTATATGCGCGGCTGTTGCCGGATTTGTCATTCTTGTTTCGTGGATAGGATGGTGTATCTATGTCTTCGCCGCTAAAAAAGATGTCCGGGAAATGCCGGTTGCAGCGCGCCGTATCATGGAAGGGTGCAGCGGGTTGCTTATGATATGCTGGATTTTTGCCTGCGGCGACGCCGCTTTCGCATGGCCGTGGCTGATATGGTTCGGATGGATCGCAGCTGTCGCCTGCCTCTCCATCCCGAAATTCCGTTGCGGATAAACAGTGTCGGTCCCCGCCTTTACAGCCAGGAGTTCTGACGCTCTTTGACGGCGATGGATTCGCTCAGAAGTCTGACGAATTCCTTCATCGACTGTTTATGGTAGGAGTCTTTCAGGATGTGGACGCAGCCGGTCATTTCATTGTCGGGGACATCCAGCGGAACAGACCTGACGTCAGGCACGTTGTAAATCGAATCCTCGGCCAGAACTGTCACAAGATTGGTCTGGCGCACAAGTTGCAGCAGTATGTTGACCTCGTTCAGCTCTATGTGGATCCTTAGCCCGCTATGGTCGGTGACAACGCTGTCAAACGCGTTTCGGGCCTGAAGTCCCTTGGCCGGCAGCGCGAGAGTATATTTCTCAAGCTCAGCGAGCGTGACCTTCTCTTTCGAGACTATGGGATGGTCTCTGCGCGCAACCGCCGAGAGCCTGTTCTGAAAAAGGATATGTGATTCGACATCGGCCAGAGGGCAGGTGGGTCTGAACGCGAGTACGAAGTCTATCTCCCCTTTGGTCAGAAGCGCCATAAGCTCGTTCATCTGCTTATAGACGATGTTGAGCTTTATTCCGGGATAGAGTTTCATGAACGACAGGACCGTCTCGGTCAGAATGGAGCTGAAAGAGTGGGTGACGCCTATGTTGAGGGTCCCGGTCAGGAGCTTTTTCAAGTCGTGAATTCGGTCCACGCATGTCTCGGAATCGTGGATGGTCTTCCGTGCCAGCGGCAGCATCACTTCTCCGGCTTCGGTCAGCCGTATCGAATGGCTGTTGCGCATGAATAGCTGCATGTCGAGGTCATCCTCAAGCTGCTTTATCTGCTGCGACAATGAGCTTTGGGCTATGTTGAGCGATTTTGCCGCGTCGGAGAAATTCAGGGTTTCGGCGGCTCTGACGAAATATTTTAACTGTCTTAGTTCCATTTCATGCAAATATACTATATATCCGGTTATCTCGTTGCTGTGAACGACAGTTTTTTGAACAGAAACACCGGAATGGTGGCGCCGATGACCATCCCGAGGATTATGAACACGCATGTCAGGCCGTTATAGGCAAGGAGATAGAAATAGTGGCCGAAGGTCTCTTCCTGAGTGTGGTAAAGGCAGAGAAGCAGCGCTTCAACCGTGCGGTAGGCATACATTCCGGGGATCATGGGCAGCAGCGCCGGAAAGAAACAGACCTCGGCCGGACATCTTATGCGCGAGGCGAGCAGAACCGCGAGAATCCCGACGGCGAACGCCGCAAGGGCGCTTGCCGCGATTATGTGCATACCGGCCGCCTCGGGTAGAGTCAGCACGTATCTTATGGCATGTCCCGTCGCCGCCGTAACGGCACACGCTCCGTAGGCACGCCGCGGCGTGTTGCTTATGCTGGAAAAACCGATAGCCGCTATAGCTGCAAACAATCCGTCTTCAAAAATATTTATGAAAATTTCATTTCCCATAATCAAAACCATTTGAGATCGAGCAGAAACATTCCCGCGCATAATCCGGCCGACAGACAGGCCGTCAGCACGACCGCGTCGGCGAAGCGGCTGAAAGAACAGAGATAATGGCCGTCGAGCATGTCGCTGACCGCATTTATATAAGGTACTCCCGGAATCAGATACAGCACGCTCGTGCCCAAGGCTATTTCGGGGGTCGTTCCGATGTCGAAGATGCTTCCTCCGGCGCTGATAGATGCGGAGAAAAACGAGGCGCAGAGAAACGTGAGGCGGACATCTCTCTTGTCTTCGAGCATGATCTGTTTCAGTCTGAAGCCGGCGACGGTTGACAGGAACACGATTATCATGGCCGCCAGATCGCCTCCGAACAGACGGCAGAAAGAGGCGTTGGCCAGGCTCGTGAGAAAGAGTGTTTCCCATTTTCCCGTGGGCCGCGTCTCCTTTATCCTGTCGAACAGCTTTATGGCTGTCGGCAGGTCGAGCTTTTTGTCTGAGACTTTCCAGCTCAGGCGGCTCAGCCGGGCGTTGAGGTTGAAGTTTATCGCCCCGCGGTGTTTTTTCCTGAGCACGACTTGCGGCCGCGAGTCATCGCCCTTCCACGCCGACACATAGACATGCGACGGCATGATGGAGATATCTGCGCCGATTCCGAACGACCGCGCCATCCTCAGGGTGTTCTTCTCGATGCGGATACAGGTGGCGCCACATCCGAGCAGCCACGAGGCATAGTCGGCGAGAAAAGCGGCCGTCTCTGCGGGAGATGACTCTCTGTCAGAACTCGTCGCAATCCTCGTCATCGTTTCTGTCTCCCGGAATATAGAAGATTTCACGTTCCTTCCCGACTTCTAAAAGATGTCGCGGTTTACGGACATTTCCCATACATGTCGTGTGATGGCGTCTTTCGACCGCCCGGAATAAAAATGCGAACAACAGCACTCCCGCTATCACGCACCATACAATCATAGGTTGACTCATAACTTTTTTGCTTTTGTTTGTTTTCTGAGGCAAAGTTATGATCTGTGACGGGGTGCAGAAAGGGTTTTGCAAGGGAAATTCCTATAGCCGCGATAGGCCGACGTGATGGCCGCGCGGCCCTGTTATCGTTTGCGCGGATGGGAATGGCGGTAAAGTTGCCAGGAGTTGACGACGTTGTGGAAAATACTGTAGAAACCGCCGTGGCTATGAACAGCGAGACTACCCACAGGTAGAATGGCGGTTTCTGCCCGGATGACGATATTTTACAATCTACTATGATTATGGCTGAAATAATTGATCTCCGGTAACCTGTAGAGGAATCTCGAATGAATTGTCATTAGGAATTACACCATTAGAAGTGATAAGGACTGGTTGTGCTACTTTGTTGCGAGGTATATACAGTTTGAATATGCTTATTCGGTTTTTAATTTTATTGAGTTCATTATTTGTAAGACGATATCCTTCAGGCGCATATTTCATCTCACATAAATTTATTATATTGTCGGCCCGATCTATTATAAGATCTATCTGAACACCCGGGTGCTCTTCTTTTTTCTTGACGAACCAAGAATATAAATTTGCTAAGATTCCGGAGATCCCAATAGAAGATTTTATCTGTTTAGTATGTAGGAGACAGATTCTTTCAAAGGCTATTCCACACCAGGTATGATATGAGGGAGTCTGCATTGTCTTTAACCAATATTCTTCATCAATACCATTCGCCATTCTCACAAATTGATAATAAAATAACGTATAGCAGTCCATCAGCTGGTACAAGGCATCTTTTAATTGTTTGGCGGGATGACAGTATTTCCGGACAAAACCACATTCTATGAGGTCTTCCAATACTTGACTGATATGTCCGTTGTTGCCAAGTTTTGCTTTGGTTATAATCTCATCTCTGGTTAATCCGGATTTTTTCCCGGAGAGAGTTTCGACAACTTTTATGTATTTCTCCGGAGTATTGAACATGGAAGAGTATATGTAGTGGAACTCATTATGTAATTCCCCTTCTTCGTTTAGAAACAGATTATTAATGTTCTGCCCTATACTCATATTAGGCTCCAGCTTAGTCCAATAGAAAGGGACGCCTCCCATAGCCATGTATCCTTCGATAATCATGTTACGGTTAAACGGCAATTTTAGAGAATGAACCAATTCTTCACACTCATGTAACGAGAACTCTTTAAGTCTTAGTTTAAATGTAACACGGTTATACAAGCCTCCTTTATTGCGGAATATTTTATTGATAATCCATGATGTTGCGCTGCCGCATATAATTAGGAGTATGTCTTTCCGTGCTGAAGCCCATCCGTTCCAGAAGTGCTCGAAGGCGGGAATAAATCGAGAATTGCGGGCATCCATCCAAGGTAGTTCATCAAGGAAAATAACTTTACGGGATTCTGTGGAATTTTTGATAAGATCTTCCAATAGAAAGAAGGCATCGAACCAACTTTTGGGTGCTTCCTCAGAGGGATTCAATCCCTGATCAAGTAGGCATTTATAGAATGTTTTCAGTTGTTCTTTGTTGCTTGCCTTGAAAACCCCACTGTATTGGAAGGTAAAACCATCTTTGAATGTCTCCCTTATAAGGAAGGTCTTTCCTATACGCCTTCTTCCATAGACTGCTACAAATTCAGAATATTCGGAATCATAGGCTCTTTTGAGCATGGCTATTTCTTCTTTACGTCCAATAATCATGAGTTACTGCTTTTTTCGCAAATATACGAATAATTAATCGAATTGCGGCTAAATGTGTTTTTATTTCACTACATATAGCCGTAATTCGAATGTAATATGTGATAGCAGCGCGGCGCTGTTATCGCTTGCGCGGATGGGAATGGCGGTAAAGTTGCCAGGAGTTGACGACGTTGTGGAAAATACTGTAGAAACCTCCCGCAACCGACGTGATCGGAGTGAAGAAAGTGTATCCGAGCCAGATGGCGAGCACCGTGTTCTTTTGTCCGAGCGCCTGGCCGGCTGTTATGCGGTCTCCATAGACGGCGCCTGTTTTCCAGCCTATGAAAAACTGCATGGCGCAGCTGACGAGCGTCACCCCCACGAGCGACAGCTCGACCGTCAGCGAGACAGTAGTGTGCATTATGTAGCGCGTGGTGACCGCCGTGGCCAGGAACAGCGCGACTACCCACAGGTAGAAAGCCAGATTCTGCATGCGGGTGATGGCGAAGTGCACCTTGGGCGAGAGCCATCTGACGAGGAATGCCAGAAACAGCGGGAAGAGAAGCAGCGGAAAGACCTTTCCCAGAATCAGCACCGAGGCGTTCCAGACCGACATGGACTGCTGCGGATGGACATAAGGGACCACGAGCGGAATCAGCAGGGCCGCCGTCAGGTTACTGAGAATGGTGTAGGTGGTGATGTGAGGCGCGCTGCCTCCCAGTTTTCGGGTGATGACGGCCGAGGCTGTAGCCACCGGACAGATAAAACATATCATCGCCCCTTCGAGTACAACCCGCGCCCCACACTGTGGCATAGCCATGGTTATCGCGCCGAGCCCCAGAAACATACCCGCCTGAAACGCAAGCAGCCACCAGTGCCACCGGCACAGTTTCAGATGTCGTGGATTGACCTTGCAGAAAGTGACGAAAAGCATTGCGAAAATCAGAAGCGGCTGCACCACCTCTACCGTGGCAAGCGCCTGAGGGTGGATGGGATCGAAGAGCGGTATGCTGACAAAAAGAAAATAACTTCCGATACCTGCCAGAATGGCGAAAATCAAAACCCAGTTTCTGATGAATCCTGTAATTCTCTTTATTGTACCCATTTTCTAAAAGAAACTTTTTCGGCCGCAAAATTACAAAAAATATCACACGGCAGACAAAAAGAGGGTGCTGAAACTTACACTCAGACACCCTCGTGAATCAGACAGACCTTATGATCAGAGCGTTGGCGCGGTCAATGACGGAGGTCTCGAGCGAGGCGAGATAGATTTGGGTGGTCGCTTCCGAGTCGTGACCCATTCCTTCGCTTATTATACTGACGGGAATTCCTTTGGTGCGTGCCGCCGATGCCCAGCTGTGGCGGGCGCAGTAGAGAGTCAGGGGAATCTTGAGATTGGTCATGCGCGCGATTGTCTTGAGTTGTCGGTTTATGCACGATGCGCGGTTACGGTAGGCTATTCGTTCGTCGGAAAGAGGGTTGGTGAGTATAGGCAGCAGATACTGAGTGGGATTAGGCGGGTATTTCTCGACTATCGACTGCATTTCTTTGGTCCACGCTATGTCGAGGCGTTGTCCCGTTTTCCGCCTACGGTAGGTCACATGATTGTCTGCACGGTCCTTTTTTCTCAGGAAAGCCATATCGACGAAGCTCATCCCCCGCAGATAGAAGCTCAGCATGAACATGTCGCGGGCGAAGTCCATCTTGCTCCCCCGGGGCAGCTCCAGATTCTTAATGCGGCTTATGGCGGCTATGGGGATCGCCCGTTTGACGGTGCGTTCAGTGCCTGTATATACGTGGCGAAACGGATTGCGCTGTTCGATGGCCTCGCTTTCCACGGCCCTGTTATAGACGGCGCGGAGTATGCGCATGTAGAACGAGGTGGTGTTAGGAACCGCTCCGCGGGCCCGCAGATAGGCCTCGTAGGCCTGGATGAGGTCCGGCGTGATTTCATCGAGCATGAGGTCGCGGCCGCGGCGGAACCGTGAAAAGCTTTGCAGGGTGGCCGTATAGGTCTCGGCCGTACGGATCTTGCCGCATTCCTTGAGATTCATGATGACCGACTCCATGAATCGGAAAAGACTATATCGGCTTCGGTAGAGTTTGAATTCCTCCACGATGTCGTCGGCCGACAAGACGGTGCCGCGTGACTCCATTCTTCTCACAATGCGTGTCAGCCGTTCTACATCGCGACGCGTCTCTTCTCTGAAACGTGTCTGCCACTCTTTGGGAAAAGCCCGGTAGGGGGTTGAACACTGACGCACTTTCCTGTCGTGGATAATCTGATAATAGATGGCGCCCTCTCTCTCCGCGTCGGCCGAGGGCCGGAATTTCACTTTTATAGAAGTCATGATTTCAAAATGTATTATTCCCCCTAAATTTATACATTATCCTCGGTTTTGCACCGTGACAGCAAAAAGGAAATTTCAGATAAAACTTTTATGGTCCGAACCGTGTTTCTTCAATGTGCTCCCCATCGGGTCAGGACAGGGATGCTTCCCTTGAGAATAAGTTTTAAATTATTGAATATTATATGTTTTACTAAAAAGTCTTGTTATGGACTGGCTATTGGACACACTCATCAAATATCCCTCTATTCCGATTTTCCTCACGATTGGACTCGGTTTTTATCTCGGGAAATTCAAGTACAAGTCGTTTGCGCTCGGCACTGTCACCTCCGTTCTTCTCGTTGGCGTGGCCGTGGGCTACTGTATCAATCGTTTTGCAGGGCAGCCGGTTGAGATCGGTGCGCCGTTGAAGTCGCTCTTTTTCCTGATCTTCCTTTTTGCCATCGGCTACAAATGCGGGCCGCAGTTTGTTTCGGCCATCCGCGGGCAGGGAATAAAGCAGGTTCTTTTCGCTGTAGTGGTGTGCGTCCTGTGTCTCGTGGTGACATGGGGATGCGCCAAGGTGATGAACTATAACGCCGCCATGGCGACCGGTCTTTTCTCCGGAGCGCAGACAATCTCGGCAGTCATCGGTGTCGGCACCGACACCATCAGCAGCCTTCCGGATGTGGACGCCGCCACTAAAAAGGCGTGGATCGACCTCATTCCCGTCTGCTACGCCGTCACCTACGTCTTCGGCACCATCGGTTCGGCCTATCTGCTTGGCAATCTCGGCCCGGCAATGCTCGGCGGACTGAAAAAAGTGCGTCAGCAGACAAAGGAATACGAACAGCAGCTCAACCATTCCACACTCTCCACTGATCCCGCTTACATCGTGGGCAACCGGCCGATTGTCTTCCGTGCCTACAAGGTCACTTCCGATAATTTTGCGGCTCCAATGACCGTTGAGCAGCTTGAAGATCATTTCAGCAAGCTCGGACGCCGTATTTTCGTAGAGCGTGTGCGTCCCGGCGCAGCCGGATCGGAGATAGTCGGCGCCACACCTTCTCTTCTCATTCATCAGGGCGATGAGATCGTCGTTTCGGGCCGTCACGAATATGTCATCCAGGATGAGAGCTGGATAGGGCAGGAGGTGGATGATCCCGCGCTCCTCACCTTCAACGCCGAGAAAACCAAAGTCATGGTCACCAAAAAAGCTGCCGGACAGACAGTGGACCAGCTTCGCGCGCAGCCGTTCATGTACGGCGTCATGATCGCCTCCATCTCCCGTCAGGGCGGTGTGCCTATTCCGGTGCTTGCCAATACGAAACTGATGCAGGGCGACATGCTTGAGATCGTCGGTCTGCCACAAGAAATCTCGGCCGCGGTGGCTGCCATTGGCATCGAGGAGAAACCGACATCCGTGACTGATCTCGTGTTTGTCTCGCTTGTGATTGTCATAGGTGCGCTTGTAGGCGCCCTGACGCTGAACATCCACGATATTCCCGTCAGTCTTTCCACCTCGGGCGGAGCTCTTATAGCCGGCCTTTTCTTCGGATGGTGGAGAACGCGCCGTCCGTCCGTCGGCATCATTCCCGAGGGGTCACTCTGGCTCATGCAGAACCTCGGCCTCAACATGTTCATCGCGGTCATCGGCATTCAGAGCGGCCCGACATTCTTCTCCGGTCTCGAGCAGGTCGGATGGATGTTCTTCGTGATGGGTATAATCGCGACCACCGTTCCTATTCTGATCTCGCTCTGGATCGGCGCTAAATTCTTCAAGTTCCATCCCGCCGTCAATCTCGGATGCGTCGCCGGAAGCCGTACGACAACCGCCTCTCTTGGCGCTATCACCGATTCGCTCCAGAGCAACGTTCCCGCCCTCGGCTATACGATAACCTATGCAATCGGTAACACGCTGCTGATCCTGATGGGAGTGGCAATGGTGCTGATGTTCATTTAAACGATAAAACTTTTAGAAGTATAATGATATGAATACATCCGGAAATCCCGAAAACCGCGCTTATGAGAGCGCTTTGGAAAAAATGAGTCCTTTTGAAATAAAAGGCACTCTGATAAGTCTGGCTGAAAAGGACGCGCAGCGTTCGACAGCCACATTCCTCAATGCCGGCCGTGGCAACCCCAACTGGCTTCTGTCGCGTCCCCGCAAGGCATTCTTCCTTCTCGGGCTCTTCGCTGCCTCCGAGGCCGAACGAAAGGTGTTCGACGCTCCGATAGGGATAGTCGCCTCTCCTACGCAGGACGGTTGCGCCAAACGTTATCTTGACTTCATCGAAGCCCACAAGGACAATGACGGGGCTGAAGTGCTGAAACATTACTATGACTACATGACCTCCACCTACGGCGTTGATCCCGATGATTTCGTCTTTGAAATGGTAGATGGAATCCTCGGTGACCATTATCCCACTCCTCCGCGCGCGCTGAAATATACCGAGATGATGGTCCGCGACTATCTCCGCTGGGCAATGGGCGGCAAGGATGACAAGACTGTATATGATCTTTTCCCCACCGAAGGCTCGACAGCCGGAATGTGTTACGCCTTCGAGTCGCTGAAGCAGAATTTCCTGCTGAACGAAGGCGACAAGCTGGCTTTGCTCACACCTTGCTTCACTCCCTACATTGAAATCCCCCAGCTCGCCCAGTTCGGGCTTGAGATCGTCAATGTTTCGGCCAACCGAGTGGAAAAAGACGGTTACCATGACTGGCAATACCCCAAAGAGGAGCTTGACAAGCTGCGCGACCCTTCAGTGAAGGCCGTCTGCATCACCAATCCCTCCAATCCGCCAAGCGTATGTCTCGCTCCCGAAGTGCTCGACCAGTTCGTGGATATCGTCAAGAAAGACAATCCGCAGCTGATGGTCATAACTGATGATGTCTATGGCACGTTCATCGACGGCTTCCGTTCGCTGATGTATGTGCTGCCCTACAACACACTCTGCCTCTACTCGTTCTCGAAATATTTCGGCGCAACCGGATGGCGTGTCGCCGCAATGGCTCTGCGCAGCGACAAGAACGTGTTCGACGACCGCATCGCCGCTCTTCCCGCCGACAAGAAGGCCGCTCTTGACAAACGCTACGAATCCCTCTCCCTCGAACCTGAAAAGATTAAGTTCATCGACCGTCTCGTAGCCGATTCCCGTCTGGTGGGCCTCAACCACACCGCCGGCCTCTCTACCCCCCAACAGATACAGATGGCGCTTTTCTCCGCTTTCGCTTATCTCCACCACGATGAACTCCAGCCGAAACTGATCTCCATGATCCACCGTCGTCTCAACGACCTCTGGAGCACCACCGGCTTCACCCTTCAGCCCGACCCCAACCGCGCCGGCTACTACAGCGAGATCGACATCATGGTGTGGGCCAAGAAGTTCTATGGCGATGACTTCGCAAAATATCTGCAGGACAATTACGAGCCGCTTGACTTCGTTATCCGTCTCGCCGACGAGACCGCTATCGTTCTGCTCAACGGCGACGGTTTCGACGGGCCGGCCTGGTCAGTGCGTGCGTCGCTCGCCAATCTCGACGAGGACGCTTACCTGAAGATCGGAACCGCAATCCGCAAGATTCTCGACGAATATCACGCCAAATATCTTGCCGCCCGTTCCTGATAAATAGGAATCATTCATATATGAAAAGAGCGCCCGGAATTTTTCCGGGCACTCTTCTGTATGTCTGTTAGTTTTTCAGCGGGTCAGCGAACGGGTGTCAGGCGGAGCTTGTAGCTCATCGGACGGTCAGGCACGCGGTAGATCGGGAGTGTATCCACGTCGGCTCCGCACGATGCGTTGCCCACGCCGCGGGTCCATGCGTCAAGATGCAGAACGCTGTAGGGACGCGCCGTCATTTCCCACTGGTGAGAAGCCTTCATCAGGTCGGCGTCGGTGTAGGGAAGAATGGAGAAGCTGACGTTGCCTTCGGTCTCTATGTTGATTCCACGGCCCGATGCGTCGGTCAGCGTGAGCTCGCGGAGTCCTTCGCGGCCTCCCGTGCTCTGAGGCTTGACGTAGGGCATCACCATGTCGGCCACGGTTGTCGCGTAGCGTCCCACCGTCACTCCGTCCTTGCGGTCAACATAGTTCTCCCACGGACCGTAGGCGAAGTAGTTGACATTGCTCAGTGCCGGATTGATTCCGCAGACGAGACCTGCGCGGCGCAGTTTGTCGCTGTGGGGAGTGAAATCGACATCCATATCGACGGTTCCGTCGGGATAGAACGTATAGACTATCTTCGTGCTGCACTTCTTGCCGTTGCGCTCGGTGGTGACCTCGATGTTCTTTCCCTCCTTGCGGTAGGTCACCTGCGAGGCGAGCGAGTCGAGGCCGTTGGAGGTGTCGGTGAAGCGGTCGTTTTCGATCCAGCGATGGTTGTCATAGACGAAGCCTTCGCCGTCGGCTATGACATCCACTCCGTCGATCTTGAGGGAGGTCATTGTGCCGTTGTCGCGGTTGAACACGGCCGAAACCTTGTCGTTGCCGACCGTTATGTCGTTGCCTTCCTGACGCGCTGTCAGTTTTTTGCCTTTGGCTTTGAGGGCGGCAAGAGGCTGGCGTTCGTTGATCACGTATTGGGCGTGGGCGATCTCATGGTCTGCGGGAGCGTAGCTCTGGGCTGAGGCATATACGACTTCGAGATTGAGCATCGCTTCCTGACCGGCGGCCTGTTTGGTGAAGGCTGCTTTGACCGGGACGGTCATCTCGATGCTGTCGCCCGCTGCGACGTTGCCTATACTCTGTGTTTCAGGGGTGAGGGGCTTGCCGTCGATCAGCACTGTGCTGACAAGATTGAGCCCTTCGAGCGAACGGAAAGCGTAGCGGTTGACGAGGCGGACTTTGGCGGTGCCGTTCTGGCGGTCAATGCCGAGCAGACGGAATTTGACGAACTGGTGGGCGGCGCGGACTTCCATGAGCTTCGGGCTCTCTTCGCGGGTGGCGAAGATTATGCCGTTGGAGCAGAAGTTGCCCTGATGGGGACCGGGATAGTCGTAGCCCGTGTGCAGACGTCGAACGCCGCTCTTCATTTCCTGAGGATCGTAGATGGCCTGATCGACCCAGTCCCAGATAGCGCCGCCTACGGTGGCGTCGGAGTTCTCGATGACATCCCAGTATTCCGTCAGGTTACCGACGGCATTACCCATGGCGTGGGCATATTCGCAGATGAACATAGGCTTGTCCAGGCCACTGGTGTTTTCGTTCATCCAGGCCATGCCGGGATACATCTTCGAGTAGAAATCGGAGAAGCGGCCGCCGCCGTAGGGGAGTTTCGCCGTACGGCTTCCTTCATAATGCACCGGACGGTTGTCGAGCTTCTTGGCTGCATCATAGCAGTAGCGGAAATTCTCGCCGTCGCCGGCCTCGTTGCCGAGACTCCACATTATGACCGACGGATGGTTGCGGTCGCGGAGCACCATGCGGTCTATGCGGTCAACGAATGCGGGAATCCATGACGGCATGTCGGAAATCGACTGGTTGGCATGGTCTTCCAGGTCTGCTTCATCCACGGCATAAAGTCCGTAGTAGTCAAACATCGAGTACATGCGCGCATTGTTGGGATAATGGCTTGTGCGGATGGTGTTGATGTTGTTCTGTTTCATCAGAGTTACATCGCGGAGCATCGATTCGGTAGTCACGGCGCGGCCGTTTACGGGATCGGAGTCATGACGGTTGACACCTTTCAGGAACACTCGTTTGCCGTTGACGTAGAGGAGCGAATTTTCGATCTTTATGTCGCGGAAGCCGTGCTTCGTGGAGAACGCCATCTCTTCCTTTCCTCCCTTGCCGTCGCGCTGAATGATGTCAACGGTGTAGAGATTGGGCTGTTCGGCGTTCCAGAGCGCAACATTTTTCAGGTCGAACGCGGCCTTGACCCCGGTAGTGTCGGAAAGATCGTAGGGTATCACCTGTTCGGCTATTTTCTTGCCCTGCGGATCCATGACCTTGATGACGTATTCCTTTACGCCTTTGAGTCCGTCGCGGTTGTCGATGTCAAGCTTGACTTCCATACGGGCGTTGCGGTAGTCGTCGGAAAGGCTCGAGGTGATGACATGGTCGCGCACATGGGCCTTGGGCACGTTGTAGAGATATACGTTGCGGTGGATTCCGCTCATGCGGAACATGTCCTGACATTCGAGATAGGAACCGTCGCTCCAGCGGAACACCTGGACGGCGACGTCGTTGTTGCCCGGGCGAAGATATTTGGTGATGTCAAACTCGGTGTCGTTGTTGGCGCCCTGGGTATAACCCACGTATTTTCCGTTGACCCAGACGAAGGCTGCCGAGTAGATGCCGCCGAAGTGGAGCATCGTGCGTCCGTTGTTCCAGTCGGCGGGAAGGGTGAAGTTGCGTTTGTAGGAACCGACAGGATTTATGCCGTAGTTGGCACCCCCGTCGTTGAAGCCTTTGCGGGCATTGATGAAGGGAGGAGTGTTGCCGTGGGGATATTCCACGTTGGCATATATAGGCTTGTCATAGCCCTGCATCTCCCAGTTTGAGGGAACGGTGATGTTGTCCCACTTGCTTGTGTCGAACCCTTCCTTGAAGAAGTCGAGCGGACGCTGCGAGGGTTCGGGCACGAAGTTGAACTTCCAGGTTCCGTTTAGCGAGAGATAGCGGTCGTTGACCGGTTCGGTCCAGGGGGTAGCGTAGTAGTTCTTGTCGGCGAGCATCGAAGCTTCGTTGCGGTAAGGCATCTTGGTGGCCGAGCCTACTTCTTTGTTCTGCTGGAAAATTGTCTCGTTTTCCCAGAAGTTGGCGCGTCGGGCCTCGTCGTTGGAGGCGGCTGAAGTGTTGCGGCCCATGTCGGTGAAGACGAAGTGACTGTTCTTCATCGCTTTGGCCTTTTTCTTATCGACAAGAGTGAGATGGCCCTGCTTGTCTGGGACCATGGCGACGCTCGGCTTGTTGGCCGGAACGAGCATGCCGTCCTTTATTTTCCAGAGCTGGGCTTCGTCGGAACCGTTGTTGACTCCGAGTTCCACGCGGTTTCCTTCCATTCTGATGGCGTTGCCGCTCTGCGGATTGATGAAGCGCCAGCTCCCTGAGAGCTGCGTGACGGTCCAGAGCTGGGTCGGAGCGTTGCTCTTGGCTTTTTTGAGAGCCACCGATTCCGGTCCGGTTTCCTCCACGACCATGTCAGCGGCGGATTTTAACGCTATTTTGTAAAGATTGTCCTTGTCAAAAGTTACTTTTGACTGTGAGACTCCCGGCAATGCGGCCATGAAAACGGCGAGCATAGTGAGTGCCAGGCGAAATAATGGTTTAGACATAGGATATAAGATTGTTGAATATTAAATGCAGAGGTTATGATATCAGATTTGCGGGATGCCGGCATTTCGGACCCTATTAATTTACAAAGTTAAATAAAAGCCTTGTCAATCCCAAATTTCAGTCGGTTAACATAACGTAAAAATCAGACCACCCCGTCAGACCCGTCAGACCCACAATTGTCCGGTTAAAAATTTAACAATTTCTTTTTGGTGTT
>ULSH01063300.1_pt1 | contig 25144 bp, 27 predicted proteins | sample 1956151 | NCBI WGS metagenome assembly ULSH01 (sample SAMEA4835702, study PRJEB28245) | human gut metagenome | biome: gut microbiome; material: fecal sample | place: Denmark | collected 2008 | reverse complement strand
CACGGTTCATACCCGTGGTGTCGTGGGTTCAAATCCCTCTCTCGCTACTATCTAGGAATTGGAAGCAGGTGATGCTTCCATTTTTTTTGCGCGAGTAGCGATGAGAGAAGCCATGGAAAGTTTACAGCCGTACTTGCACGGACTGGGAACTTTGTATGGCTTTACGAGGAGCACCGCGACAACGACAGAACGAAGTTCTGGAGTATGAGCTGCTCGCGCAACCCGCGGCGATGAGCCAGCTCACACAGGAGGGGAATAATGACACATTTGCAGGAAGAACTGTTTAAGTTACAGGATATAGCGTACAGGGATTTTCACAGCAGCCTTATGCCGGGGGTAGATAAAGAGGCTGTTATAGGAGTAAGGATTCCGGTTTTAAGAGCATTTGCAAAGAAATTCTCTAAGACAGAAGAGGCAGGGCAGTTTATGAATGAGCTGCCGCACAAATATTATGAAGAAAATAATCTTCATATGATGCTGATTGCACAGATTAAGGATTATAATATGTGCGTTAGTGAAACAGAGAAGTTTCTGCCATATATTGATAACTGGGCAACCTGTGATTCACCGCTTCCAAAATGTTTTGATAAGAATAAAGAAGATATTATTGTGAGAGCTAAGAATTGGATTGCCACAGACGATACATATGTTAAAAGATACGGAATGGGTGTTATGATGCGCATGTTCCTTGACGAGGATTTTAAGGAAGAATATATACAGCTTGTTGCAGGTGTTAAGTCAGAGGAGTACTATGTGAACATGATGATTGCATGGTATATGGCTACAGCACTTGCTAAACAGTGGCATGCGGCGATTCCTTATATACAGGAACACAGGCTTTCTGAATGGGTACACAGAAAGTCAATACAGAAGGCTGTAGAGAGTTACCGCATTACACCAGAGCAGAAGCATTATTTAAAGGGTTTAAGATAAGGTTATGAAATCAAATGAAATAGATATGACGACAGGTTCCCTGCCAAAGAAAATATTAATGTATTCAGTTCCGCTTATGTTGTCAAATGTACTGCAGGTTATGTTCAACCTGTGTGATGTGGCGGTAGTTGGTAAATTTGTTGGACCACTGGCACTTGGTGCAGTAGGTTCTACGAGTATAATTGTTACATTGACAACCGGCATCCTGCTAGGACTTGCAGGTGGTGTCAACGCTGTGGTAGCGCTGTTTGTGGGGGCTAAGAATAGTGCAAATGTAAAGAAAGCAGTCCACACTTCAATTGTAATATGTATGATTGCGGGACTGCTGCTGCTTTTGTCTGGACTGTTCCTTTCAAGACCGGTGCTGAATCTTATAGGAACTAAGAAAGAACTGATAGATGGTGCAGTTATATATCTTACAATATATCTTCTTGGTTCACCGGCACTTGCCATGTATAACTATGGTAATGCCGTGTTAAGTGCAGTTGGAGATACCAAAAGGCCGCTTGTGTATCTTATTACAGCGGGGATAATTAATGTGGTACTTAATCTGTTCTTTGTAATAGTATGCAGGCTTGGGGTTGTCGGTGTTGCACTGGCAAGTATAATATCACAGTATATATCAGCATTTCTGATACTTAAATTCCTGTTTGGCTGCGGCAGGGATTACGGGCTTTATATAAGAAATATAGGAATAGATTCGCATATAGCAGCGAGAGTGTTAAAGATTGGATTGCCTGCAGCAGTACAGTATTCACTTTTTGCAGTTGCCAATCTGTACATACAGTCGGCAGTCAATTCATTTGACCATGTAGTTGTTGAGGGCAATTCGGCTGCGGCTAATGCTGATAACATTGTGTATGATATGATGGCGGCATTCTATACTGCATGTACAAGCTTTATAGCACAGAATCTTGGAGCAAGAAAGCGTGACAGAATTAGGAAAGCATATCTTGTTACACAGATGTATTCATTTCTTATAGGTGCTGTCCTTGGTGCATTGCTTGTAGTTTTCAGGACACAGTTTCTTAGTCTGCTTACAAGTGATCCGGATGTATTGCATTATGGCTCAATAAGACTTGGGATAATGGGATGCTCTTATTTTATATCCGCATTTATGGATAATGCGGCAGCGGGAGCAAGAGGACTTGGCAGAAGCGTTATACCTACAATAATAGTTATAATGGGCTCTGTTGTGTTCAGAATCGTGTGGGTGTGTACAATATTTGCAAGTATACATACGCTGATGTCACTCTATCTTGTGTATGCGAGTGCGTGGGCATTTACATCTATTATAGGAACGGTGTATTTTATAATTATATATAGAAAGACTTTGAGATAATCACATACATTTTACAAAAACTTTACGAACACGAGATTATGCATTTTACATAACATTGATAACATACCCTCTGCAAGCAGATGCAGAGGGTTTTCTTTTTTGAGACGACTCACATATCATTCGGTCAGGAAACTGATTCAAGCCCCTATTAAAATCTTCTGTTAATGCTTGCAAATAAAAAAAGAGGAAGGTAACGAAAGTTATGAGAAAAGGAATTAAAAAGTTACTTACAGTTGCATTAACAGCAACATTAGGCCTTGCAGCATTAGCAGGCTGTGGAACAGGTACATCATCAAATGGAGATGGCTCAGCAAACGGAGGCACAACTAAGGAGCTTTCAGGAAAGATTCAGTTAGCAGGAAGTACATCAATGGAAAAGATGTGTGGTGCTCTCATGGAAGCATTCATGGAAGAATATCCTAATGTAACAGTAACAACAGAATATACAGGTTCAGGCGCAGGTATTGAGTCAGTAACATCCGGAGCAGTTGATATTGGTAACGCTTCAAGAGCTTTATCTGATAAAGAAAAGTCAGCAGGTATTGAGGAGAACATCGTAGCAATTGATGGTATCGCAATGATTACTGATAAGAACAACAAAGTTACTAATGTAACAAAGCAGCAGCTCACAGATATCTACACAGGTAAGATTACTAACTGGAAGGATCTCGGTGGTTCAGACGAAGCTATCGTAGTAATCGGCAGAGAGGCAGCTTCTGGTACAAGAGGAGCATTTGAGGAACTTCTTGAAGTTAAGAATAAATGTGCTTATGCACAGGAACTTGACAGTACAGGTGCTGTACTTGCCAAGGTAGCAGCAACTCCAGGTGCAATCGGATATGTTTCATTAGATGTAGTTGATAAGACAGTTGCAGCTTTAAAGCTTGATGGTGTAGATGCAACAGAGGATAACATTAAGGCCGGTAAGTATACACTTTCAAGACCATTTGTAATGGCTACTAAGGGTTCTGTTTCATCACAGAGTGAGCTTGTTCAGACTTGGTTTAACTTCGTAAAGTCTGAAGCTGGTAAGAAGGTTATCAAGGGAGTTGGCTTAATCCTCCCAGAGTAAGCCGGTAAATATAGATTCTGAATGGAGAGATTGACATGGATGATGTTATAAATGTTGGTATGAATAGAATAAATAAAACACCAGCAGCTGTTAAGGTAACAGCAAATGGTTCTTTAAAAGGTAATAAAAAGTCAAAGCATGCAAGTGAAAGCGTGGCACGGTTTATATTCCTTATATGTGCGGTAGTAGCTATCCTGGCAGTCTGCTCCATTACTATCTATATGTTCATAAAAGGAACAGAGAGTCTTAAAAGTGTCGGAATAGCAGATTTGCTCTTTAAAACAGTATGGGCACCAACGGCTACACCACCTGCATATGGAATTGTATACATAATTCTTTCTTCAATTGTAGGAACAACACTTGCGATTCTTATCGGTGTTCCAATTGGATTATTAACAGCAGTTTTTTTGACAGAGATAGCAGGGAAAAAACTTGCAGCAGTAGTTCAGCCGGCGGTTGAATTACTTGCAGCAATTCCTTCTGTTATATACGGACTTCTCGGATTAATGTTATTAAACCCCCTCCTTTATAAATTAGAAAAGCATGTATTCGCGAATTCCACAACACATCAGTACACAGGAGGAGCTAACCTTCTGGCTGCAGTGCTGGTGCTTGCAATTATGATACTTCCAACAGTTATCAATATGAGCGCGTCAGCAATCAGGGCAGTACCAATGAATTTGAGAGCAACATCACTTGCTCTTGGAGCAACTAAGATACAGACAATTTTCAAGGTTGTAGTTCCGGCAGCCAAGTCAGGAATTATAACAGGAATCGTTTTAGGTATAGGAAGAGCCTTAGGTGAGGCAATGGCTATTAATCTGGTAGCCGGTGGTTCAGTAAATCTGCCGCTTCCATTCAACTCAGTCAGATTTCTTACAACACAGATTGTAAGTGAGATGAGTTACGCAGATGGAGTACACAGACAGGTTCTTTTCACAGTAGGACTTGTTCTTTACATTTTCATAATGATTATAAATCTGATAATTACATTTATGCAGAAGAAAGGGGAGAAAGCAAATGGATAATCTTAAAGCTAAGAAAAGGCATCCGGAAGAGATTGCAGTATACTCAGCGATATATGTGTGTGCAGCATTTTCAGTTCTCCTGCTTTTAGGAATTATTGTATATGTGTTTGCTAAGGGCGCAAGACGCGTAAACTGGGCATTTCTTACAGGTGTTACATCAATTCTTCATGGAACTGTGGGAATTGCCGGTAATATTTTGAACACATTGATAATAATATTACTTACTATGATAATTACAACGCCAATCGGTGTAGGTGCTGCGATTTATTTAAATGAGTACGCCAAGCCGGGAAAGCTTGTTACAGTTATAATATTTGCAACAGAGACACTTGCAGGAATTCCATCAATTATATTTGGTCTGTTTGGTATGCTTTTCTTCGGACAGTTATGTCACATGGGATATTCACTTCTGACAGGTTCTCTTACACTTACATTAATGGTGCTTCCGCTTGTTACAAGAAACACACAGGAAGCGTTAAAGACTGTACCTGACAGCTTCAGAACAGGAGCGGTAGGTTTAGGCGCAGGTAAATGGTACACAATCAGAACAATTCTTCTTCCGTCAGCAATGCCTGGAATTGTAACAGGAGTAATCCTTGCAATAGGAAGAATTATTGGTGAATCAGCAGCATTGCTTTTTACAGCAGGAAGTGCACATCTTCTTCCAAAGACTTTCGATGCATTTCTTGAGAAAATATTTCATTCGGGCGGAACACTTACAATCCAGCTTTATTTAAGCGCAAGCAAGGGTGAATTTGAGGTGGCATTCGGTATAGCGGTTGTACTTCTTGTAATTGTACTTCTTATTAATTTTGGTACAAAGAGGCTCGCTAAGAAGCTCGAAAAGCACTAATTGGGAGGAATATATGAGCAATAAGATTAAAGTTAAAGTTGAAAATCTGAACCTGTATTACGGTGAGAATCATGCCCTCAAGGATGTGAGCATGGATATACAGGAAAATGCAGTAACAGCATTTATCGGACCATCTGGCTGCGGTAAATCAACATTTTTAAAGACCTTAAACCGTATGAACGACTTGGTTGACGGCGTGAGAATAGATGGCAAGGTGCTTCTTGATGGAGAGGATATATATGATCCGTCAGTTGATACTACAATCCTTCGAAAGAAGGTTGGAATGGTATTCCAGCAGCCTAATCCTTTTCCTATGAGCATATATGACAATATTGCTTATGGTCCAAGAGTTCACGGAATAAGAGATAAGAAAAGACTTGACCAGATAGTTGAGGAGAGCCTTCGTGGTGCAGCTATATTTGATGAGGTTAAGGACAGATTGAAAAAATCGGCCATGGGACTTTCAGGTGGACAGCAGCAAAGAATCTGTATAGCAAGAGCTCTTGCAGTACAGCCTGAAGTTCTTCTTATGGATGAGCCGACATCAGCTCTTGACCCTATATCAACATCAAAGATAGAGGACCTTATGGAAGACTTAAAGAAGAAATATACAGTTATTGTGGTAACACATAATATGCAGCAGGCAACAAGAGTTTCGGATCAGACAGCATTTTTCCTTGTAGGAGAAATGGTTGAGTTTGGAGATACTAAGCAGATATTCTCTTACCCTCAGGATAAGAGAACAGAAGATTATATCACAGGAAGGTTTGGATGATGAGAAGTAAATTTGACGAACAGCTTGACAGACTTAATAAAGAAATGATGAAGATGGGCTCTGCAATTGAAGATTCTATACGAAAGGCAGTTGATGCCCTTGTAAAACAGGACGCAGAGCTTGCTAAAAAGGTTATGGTTCAGGACGAGGAGATTGACAGGGAGCAGAAGACTATTGAGAGCATCTGCTTTAATCTTCTTATCCAGCAACAGCCGGTTGCTAAGGATTTAAGAACAATTACAGCAGCTTTAAAGATGGTTACTGATATGGAAAGAATTGGTGACCAGGCAGCAGATATCGGCGAGATAACTATTAAACTTGCCAACCAGCCATACATAAAGAAGTTAGAGCACATCAACCAGATGGCTTCTGAGACAATGCTTATGTTAATCAGAAGTATTGAAGCTTATGTTGAGAAGGACATGGACAAGGCAAGAAAAGTTATAGCATATGATGATGTGGTAGATGACCTTTTTGAAAAGGTAAGAGATGACCTTATTGCAATGATACAGGCAGATTCAGCCAATGGTGAGCAGGCTGCAGATCTTCTTATGGTTGCCAAGTATTTTGAGAGAATAGGAGACCATGCAACTAACATTGCAGAATGGGTAATATTTGCTCTTGATACGAAGGGAGGTTTCGATGAAAATGCTTCTGAACATTTGTAAAAATACTCATTTAACTGAAAAGAAATATGAATATCTGTTTCTTCTTCTTAACACCCTTGCATGGTGTGCAATCGGTTTCGTAGTGTGGGCGGTTGTAAGCATATTTGCATTCAGGGGAACGGAATGGATGTTTACATTCGTTGGATATTTCGGACTTATTCCCGGCTTTATCGGCGGGGTTGTTGAGGCCTGGAGGAATGAAAATTAATATTGATTTATTGTGAAATTGGCATAGAATATAAGCAGAGGTGATGTTATGAAGCGTGTATGCTTATATTCTATGCATTTTGTTTTATAAAGCTGCAGAATTTGACGATGACGAGTTACAACAGATATATGCATACATAGGGCAGGAATATAAAGAAGTAAAACTCACAGACATCAATATGCAGAGCCGGTAGTTGAATAATTATCAGTGATATGTTATATTAATCAAGGCGTTGAATTGGGGACACCACTTTTCAAGACCAGCAGGTATGAAGCAAAGAGAATTGATTAGAATCAGTTTACAGGATTCATACAGGCGAACATACAACAGGCGTCGGTAATAATAGATTTCCGGCGTGTTCATATTGTGAATTTTAGAGGCAGAGCCAGCTGGAAAGCGGCTCTGCCTCTTTTTTTGTAAGCAATGAGCCATGCAAGCTGAAATGTGCTTGCACAGATTCAAACGCAAAGAATGGCGGAGAGAAGGAAAGGAGGCACAATGGTACAGATTAATGGAGAACAACAGGATGTTGCACTAGTTGCAGGAAAGACACTTCTTGTTTATGTAACAGAAGCTGGGTATGACCCGGTAGGTATTGTAATTGAGAAGAATATGGAAATAATTCATAGGGAAGATTTTGATAAAGTAAGTATTGAAGACGGAGACGTGATTGAAATATTGCACTTTGTCGGTGGCGGTCAGTTCTGACATAAAGGAACGAGTAAGAGAGTCAGATTGGACTTTAAAGCGTTGGGAAAGCATGAGGAAGTCCAAAATACGAAAGCCTAAACATAATCACAGATAACAGGAGGAAGCAAAGATGGAAAATAAGGCACAGGACAAGAAAGAAGATAAGTTAATATTAGGAGGACATGAGTTCAACAGCAGATTCATATTAGGTTCAGGAAAGTACAATGTGAATCTTATTAAGGCGGCAGTTGAGCAGGGTGGTGCTGAGATTATCACACTTGCACTCAGACGTGCCAATACAGAGAATAAAGAGAATATTCTTGATTTCATACCGAAGGGAGTAACTCTTCTTCCTAATACTTCAGGAGCAAGAAATGCAGAGGAAGCGGTAAGAATTGCGAGACTCAGCCGTGAGATGGGATGTGGAGATTTTGTAAAGATTGAGATTATGCATGATGCAAAGTATCTTCTCCCAGATAACTATGAGACAGTGAAAGCAACAGAAATACTTGCTAAGGAAGGATTTGTTGTAATGCCATACATGTATCCTGATTTGAATGTGGCAAGAGATTTACAGAATGCCGGAGCTGCCTGCGTTATGCCGCTTGCCTCACCGATTGGAAGCAATAACGGACTTTCAACCAAAGCATTTATACAGATACTTATTGATGAGATTGATCTGCCAATTATCGTGGATGCAGGAATTGGCAAGCCTTCGCAGGCATGTGAGGCAATGGAGATGGGAGCGGCTGCGGTTATGGCTAATACAGCAATTGCAACAGCAGGAAATGTTCCGGCTATGGCAGAGGCATTTAAGAAGGCTATAGAGGCAGGAAGAAGCGCATATCTTACAGGAATGGGAAGAGTTCTTGCAAGAGGCGGAAGCGCATCAGACCCATTGACAGGATTCTTACGTTAAATGTGGAACATTAAAATATAACAGAAAAGAAGGCAGAATAATGAACGAAGAAAATCAGGTGTATTTTATAGACAGTGACCAGCTTCCACCGGCTGCGTTAGAGAGAAAACATAAGTTAGAGCAAGATCCGTCATTCAGGACAGATTACATGAAGTATCTTGATGACATGGAAATAATTGATTCAGATATTAAGGATAAAGTCTTAAAGGCAATGGATGAGTTTGATTATGATTCATACACAGACGCAGATGTGGAGAGGGCATTAAGCAAAGATACCTGCAATATAGAGGACTTTAAGGCATTGCTTTCGCCAGCCGCAGCACCTTACTTAGAGCAGATGGCAAGAAAAGCAGAGAATGAAACTAAGAAACATTTTGGCAATACAGTGTATATATTTACACCTATCTATATAGCTAATTACTGCCAGAATTACTGTATATACTGTGGATTCAACTGCTACAATAACATTCATAGAAAGAAACTTTCATTCGAGGAAATTGAGCATGAGATGAAAGTTATTGCAGATACAGGAATGGAAGAAATCCTGATACTGACAGGAGAGAGCAGAAAATATTCAGACGTTGAATACATTGGTGAATCAGTTAAGATTGCAAGAAAATATTTCAAGAATATCGGAATTGAGATATATCCTGTAAATGTGGATGAATACCGCTATCTTCATGAATGTGGAGTTGATTATGTGACAGTATTCCAGGAAACTTATAATCCTGTAAAGTATGAGACATTACATTTGTTAGGACATAAGAGAGTATGGCCTTACAGATTTGATGCACAGGAGAGGGCACTTATGGCAGGCATGAGAGGAGCAGGCTTTTCAGCATTGTTAGGACTTGATGATTTCAGAAAAGACGCACTGGCAACAGCACTGCATGTATATTATCTTAACAGAAAATACCCACATGCGGAGTTGAGTCTTAGCTGTCCGAGACTCCGTCCGATAATCAACAATGATAAGATTAATCCAAGAGATGTTGGTGAAAAGCAGTTGTGTCAGGTCCTCTGTGCGTACAGACTGTTTCTGCCATTCGTTGGAATTACAGTTTCAAGCCGTGAGAGTGCGCAGTTTAGAAATGGTATAACCAAGATATGTGCCACTAAAGTTTCAGCAGGTGTTTCAACAGGAATAGGCGACCATGAATCTAAATATACAGGAAAAGAAGATGGTGATGCCGGAGATGAACAGTTTGAAATCAATGATAACCGTTCATTTGACAGAATGTATAAGGATATGGAGGATGGCGGGCTTCAGCCAGTCGTGAATGAATACATTTATGTATAGAAAATATATATGTATAACGAACAAGCACCTTGTGAGTGGCAGCGGTGGTGCAGAGTGTACTATGAATGAGTACATTACGCAGATTGAAAAATGTGTGGCACTGCACCCATATGCCATGATACTTCGTGAAAAGGATATGGACAGGCAGGACTACAGGGAACTTGCCAGACACATACAGGTAATGTGCAAGAAAGCTTCTGTTAAAATGTTTGTTCACAGTGATATCAGTGCGGCAAAGTATGCAGACTGTGGAAATGTACATTTTTCAATGGAACATTTTAAACAAATGTGTGATGAACAGGCAGATGTGATAAAGAGGCTTGATTGTGTGAGCGTGTCGTGCCACAGTATTGAAGAGGCAGTGAATGCTACACGCGCAGGAGCAGACCAGATTGTGCTTGGAACGATATTTGAGACACAGTGCAAGCCGGGGAAGATTGGGGCAGGACTTAGTTTTCTTAAAGAAGTGTGTAGAGCGGCTCATACTGTTAATCCCACAGTAAAAGTGTTTGCGATTGGAGGAATTAAGCCTGATAACATTAAAAAAGTGCTTGAAGCCGGTGCAGATGGCGGATGTATGATGTCATGGTTTATGCAATATAATTAATATAATAGACAAAGAAAAACTTCTGTGATATAATTTCGCGGAAGTTTTTCTTTTTTAAACTTATTTAAACTTCATTTCGTATAATAATATATAGAACTAAAGAAAGGGCAGAAAATTATATGAAAGACATGTTAAGACTAGGTAATAATGATAGAAAAAAATATATAATTATAAGCGCGACTGCAGTCTTAGTTATAGCGTTAATAACTGTTTCGATAATAGCTGTGCAATTAAAGTATAGTAAGAATAAAAAGAAAAATGTGGAAGAAACAACTGTGCATACAATGATGGTGCAGGAAACTACAGTGCAAGAGACTCCAGAAGAGGATACAACGCAGGAAGAGAGTGCAGAAGTAGTAGACAGGGAAGTGGTTGAAGAATTTTTTGAAAATGAGATATCAACAGAAAATGAGGAGGCATTTCAACTTCCGCCAAGGCAGCTTACGGACGAGTTTATCCCATATGATGGACAGAAGAGAGAAATAACATGCTATGGGGATAGTATGATGGCTGGAGCAGGAAGTGCAACTGAAGGAAAAGTAAATGGCATTGATATATATGGGTGGACTACACCTGTTACAATAGAAAATATGACTAATATACCAACACATAATCTTGGCGGTTCAGGAGAAAGCTCTAGTTATATTACTTTTCGTGCTGGTGGAACTAAAGTGTATATTGACAGGGATATTACAATAAGTGAGACTGACTCAGCAATAGCACGTATTATAGATGAAGATGGAAATGTGTTTAAAGCGGATGATTATAGTGGATACGGATTTGATTATGATCCTTATCCAGGAGATATGTATATAAATGGTTATTTATGTGATGTTGATAATGCAGAAGATGGATATGTAAGTATAAAGCTTACAAAGGGATATGCGGCATATGATAATAGGGCAGATTATAGCGTTGTTATATATGAAAGTGAAACTGATACATATTCAAGACAGGGAGCAGATATAAAAGCAGAGAGTGATATAGTAACAGAATATGACACAGTGATAAAAGAAACAGAGTCACAAACATCTGGTGAAAAGCCAATGGAGAAACCAACAGAAAATGTGACTGAAAAACCAACGGAGAAACCAACAGAAACTTCAGGCGTAGAAAAAGTTACAATTTCTGGCGGAACACAGGCAATGACAAGGGCATCACAGGAAAGAAGTGCGAAAGATATATTAATACTTGAAATGGGAAGTAATGGCGGCTGGGAAAATGATTATCAGCAGCTTATTCTTCAATATGATAATATAATACTTAATTCTGGATGCAAATATTATATAGTACTCGGAGATACGGATGATCCGGCTGATTCTGTAGATGTTAATCAGGGAGCATATGACTCAGATGGCAATTATGTGGGAATCGGTGATACAGCATGGGAAGCAGCCTTAAGAGAAGCATATGGCGAGCATTTTTTTAATACGAGAACATATATGATTCAGAACGGATTAAGTGACTGCGGACTTGATACAACAACAGATGACCTTGAGAATTTCAAGAAAGGTAATATATCTGAACAATTAAGATATGACTGGACACATTTTAACTGTTATGGATATTATTCAAAGGGAATTGGTGTATACAAGAAAGGTGTAGAACTAGGATACTGGAGTTAGAATTTTACAAGAATTATACATGAATATGATTACACCTTTTACATGATATGGTTATTATAAGTATGCATTGAAGGGGTGGACAGCCAAAAGACGGGGATGGCTGTGATTCCCTGACATGTAAGCCTATTAACCATGAATGAAGAAAGGTGGTAATCATATGGAAGTAGCTATAAACAACATAGACAAGGTGAGAAAGTTTGTAGATATTGTATCAAGATTTGACTGCGACATTGATTTAGTAAGCGGACATACAATGGTAGATGCGAAGTCGATACTTGGAATATTTAGTCTTAACATTATGAAGCCAATGATGATGATTATTCATGATGATGAGGATAAGGCGCAGATAATAAGAAACAGCCTTAAAGCATTCGCAGCGTAAGCTGCTTTTTTTATGCCTTGAGGCTGTTTTTATTACAATTACTTTACATATGTTTTACATAACCCCGATAGTGGATTTTACATACCAGTGTGACAATAAAATTATTGCCAAAGAAAAGATGTGGTTAAAAGAAAAAATGAGGAATGATATGAAATTCACAGAAATTAAGAAAAAGTTTTTTGACTATTTTCGGGAAAAGGAGAACGGGGCAATGAGCATAAACACTAAAGAAACAACACAGAGAGCATGTTACACAAACAGGGAGCTGTCATGGCTTGCATTTAATGAGAGAGTGTTAAATGAAGCAGCTAATCCTAAAGTTCCACTTGCGGAAAGACTTACATTTGCATCAATATACCAGACTAATCTGGATGAATTCTTTATGGTACGCGTCGGAACGCTTATGATGCAGATGCAGCTTCAGGAAAAGGAAAGAGACAATAAAACCGGAATGACAAGCGAAGAGCAGGTAAAAGCTATTCTTGATAAGGTTAGTGAGCTTGAGAAGAAAAAGGGCAGAGTGTATGAACAGCTTATGGGAGAACTTGAGACAGCCGGGATAAGAATAATTAATTTTAATAAGCTGTCTAATGATGAAGGTGCAATGCTGGAGGAATATTTTGATATGCATATAGCACCATTTCTTTCACCTATGATAATAGGACAGCAGCAGCCATTTCCTTTTCTTGCAAATAAGCAGTTATATGCAATTGTGCTTATGAAGACTAAGAAGGGTAAGAATAAAATAGGAATAGTACCTTGTTCAAACAGTGTATTTAAGAGACTTATAGAAATTCCTACAAGACCAGGAACATTTATGCTTTCTGAAGAATTGATTCTGCATTTTGTATCAAAGCTGTATGAGAAGTATGAAATACTGGAAAAATCAGTTATGAGAGTTATTAGAAATGCAGATATAGATGCTGGTTCATTTGATGATGAGGACCTTGATTACAGAAATATGATGGAACATATGGTTAAGCAGAGAAACAGGCTTAATCCGGTATGTGTCCAGTTAAACAGAAAAATAAACGACAAAGCAAAGAAAAAGCTCACAGATTATCTTGAAATAGGTGCAAAACACCTGATTGAAGAGAGAACTCCACTGGATATGTCATTTGTATTCCAGCTGCAGAATGTGTTAAAGAATAAGCCTGAGCTTTTTTATAAGAAAAGAGTTCCACAGCCAAGTAAAGAAATCAGTATGAATGAAAAGATAATTCCGCAGATTGAGAAGAAGGATGTTGTTCTTTCATACCCATTTGAGAGTATGAGACCATTCATATCTATGTTAGAGGAAGCAGCCAGTGACCCGACTGTTGTATCAATAAAGATGACTCTTTACAGAGTTGCTGACAGAAGTAAGATAGTTGAGACTCTTATTGAAGCGGCTGAAAATGGTAAAGAAGTTATTGTTCTTGTGGAGCTGAGAGCCAGATTTGATGAGGCTAATAATATTGAAATGTCTAAGAGACTCGAGGAGGCTGGATGCCAGCTTTTATATGGTCTGGGTGAGTATAAGGTGCACTCAAAGTTATGCCTTATAACACGTTCGGTTAATAATACATTTTCATATATAACACAGATAGGAACAGGCAATTATAATGAAAAGACTTCAAGATTATATACAGATCTGTCACTTGTTACAGCTAATGAGGAGATAGGTGCGGATGCGGCTGCAGTATTTGCTGCTTTGCAGAAGGGAGAAACGGTGGATAGTTCTAACCAGCTTCTTGTTGCACCAAACTGCCTGCAGAACAGAATTCTTTCAATGATAGATGAGCAGATTGATAAGGTAAAGAACGGTGAAGAGGGATATGTTGGAGTTAAGATTAATTCCCTTACAGACAAGATTATTATTGAGAAATTAATTGAAGCGTCACAGGCAGGTGTTAAAATAGATCTTGAAGTAAGAGGAATATGCTGTATAAAGCCGGGAGTTAAAGGCTATACAGATAATATCCGCGTGGTAAGTGTTGTTGGACGTTTCCTTGAGCATTCAAGAATATATCGTTTTGGAAGAGGAGATGACCAGAAGATATATATTGCATCGGCAGATTTTATGACAAGAAATACGACAAGACGTGTTGAGGTTGCTGCACCTGTGCTTGATAAGCATTGTCAGGAACGCATAATTCATATATTTGATCTTATTATGCAGGATGACGAGAAAGGCAAAGAGCAGAATAGTGATGGGGTATACTGTGACAGACATATTAATAATCCTAAGATTGATTCACAGGAAACTCTATATGAAGAAAGCTATGAAGCGGCAGCCAGTGCAGAATAATTAAGAAAATGGAGGCTAACAGGTATGAAGATAGGTATGCTTACAAGTGGTGGAGACTGCCAGTCTCTTAATGCGGCAATGAGAGGTGTTGCCAAAACTTTGTATAATAATACAAATGATGTTGAAATATACGGATTTCTTGATGGTTACAAAGGAATGATTACTAAGAATTACAAACTGATGAAAGAAGAGGATTTCAGTGGGATTCTCACAGAGGGAGGAACAATTCTTGGAACTTCCAGAACACCTTTCAAATATATCAATGAGCCTGATGAGGAAGGGCGCGATAAGGTTGCAGGCATGATTAAGACTTATAAGGATTTAAAACTCGACTGCCTGGTAATGCTTGGCGGAAACGGTTCACATAAGACTGCGGCTCTTTTATCGCAGAAGGGTTTAAATGTCGTTACTCTTCCTAAGACTATTGATAATGATATAGAAGGAACTGAGATGAGCTTTGGATTTCAGTCAGCTATAGATGTTGCGACAAGAACTATAGATGAGATTCATACAACGGCAGCCTCACACAGCAGAGTGTTTATTGTTGAGATTATGGGACATAAAACAGGCTGGCTGACATTGCATTCAGGAATTGCAGGCGGTGCTGATATCATACTTATACCTGAAATTCCATATAATGTTGATGAGGTGTTGAATACAATCAGAAAGCGTGAAAAGCAGGGTAAGAAATTTACTATAATCGCAATGGCTGAGGGTGCAATATCAGATGAGGATGCAAAGCTGTCAAAGAAAGAGCTGAAAGAAAAGAGAAAGACATATACATTTCCATCGGTAGCATATCAGTTGAGTGATGAGCTGCAGAAAAAAGCCGGTCAGGAGGTAAGAGTAACAATTCCCGGACATGTTCAGCGTGGCGGAATTCCAAGTGCATCTGACAGAACACTGGCAACAAGAATAGGCGTTGAGGCTGCAGGACTTATATTAAGAAAAGATTATGGCAATATGGTATGCATCAAAGATGGAAAGTTCTCTAAGATACCACTTGAAGAGGTTGCAGGTAAAACGAAGATGGTTAACGTAGATAATGAACTTATAAGACAGGCTGAAAGCTTAGGCATTAGTCTTGGCAGAAAGGCATAAGTGGTATATAATACAAAGCAAATGCTTCAGGAAAGAAGGGGAATGCTTTGAAGAAATCAGACAGACTAAAGATAGTTATTCTTGGAATAACTGGATTACTTATTCTTATTGGAACCGGAATATTTATATTCATAGGACAGAGTATATGTACCATGGCAGGTGTAGGGCTTTTTGTTATTGTGTGTCTTGGAATGGTTGTTGTTGCAGGAAAGAAAGATGACCAGACAGAAACAATAGAACAGCTTAACCAGACAGTATCTGAACAGAGCAGAAGGATAATGAATACTGAGGGGCAGCTTGCAAGATATAAGAGAGAACTTGCAGAGGCGACTGGTAAGAATGAAGCATAATAATTAAATATTAAGGAGATAGTCATGTTACTAGAGATTTTAAAGGCAATTCTTTTCGGTATAGTCGAAGGAATTACAGAATGGCTGCCTATAAGCAGCACAGGGCATATGATTCTGCTTGACCAGGTAGTCAAACTTAATGTATCCGCAGATTTTTATAAGATGTTTCAGGTAGTTATCCAGCTTGGAGCAATAATGGCCGTAGTTATATTATTCTGGAATAAATTATGGCCTTTTTATATGAAGAAGACTAAGAGTGGTAAGAAAGCAGCTTGGAAAGATGGCGCACTTGCAATGTGGATTAAGATTATTATTGCATGTATTCCGGCAGCGATTGTCGGATTGATTTTCGATGATAAGATAGATGAATTATTCTATCATCCAATCCCTGTTGCTATTGCACTTATCGTTGTAGGTATAGTTTTTATAGTTGTGGAGAATGCAAAGAAAGGCAGCAGGCCAGCAATCGGAAGTATAGGTGAGATAACTTATAAGGCAGCAATAATAATAGGTCTGTTCCAGCTTATAGCAGCAGTATTTCCAGGTACATCAAGATCAGGTGCAACAATTATCGGAGCACTCATAATCGGAGTATCAAGAAGCGTTGCGGCTGAATTTACATTTTTCCTTGCAGTACCTGTAATGTTCGGAGCAAGTCTTTTAAAGATTGCTAAATATGCTGCTGTGGGAATGGCTATGACAGGAACAGAGTGGGTTGTCCTCATTGTAGGTTGCCTTGTTGCGTTCTTTGTATCAGTATTCGTAATCAAGTTCCTTATGGGATACATCAAGAAGCATGATTTCAAGGTGTTCGGTGTGTACAGAATAATTCTTGGTATAGCAGTTATTGCACTCAGCTTTGTATTGTTTTAATTCTAATACACTTCAAGGTATGAATTGTATACATAACCGCTTGTACCATTATAATCAATAAGGGTGTAATAAGCACCAACAGATAATATAGAACCGGTAGTCCCTCCTGGCACAACTGCAAAGGAGTGGCTGCCGTTTTTGTCTTTATGCATATTGACATAGGAAGCACCTGTCACACGGTAACTTTTAAGAGCAGATGTATTGGTTATGCGTCCATTTGCAAATGTATACGATGGCTGGGCGGCTGTTTCAGGCTGTGTGCTTTGGACTTCAGTCTGAACGGTTTCTGGCTCGGAGGATTCACAGGATGTTTCAGATGCTACAGTTGTTGCCTCAGTTTCAGTCACGACGGTGGATTCCTGCTTTGTTACATCCTGAGAAGAAGCAGTTTCTTTAACTGTTACAGCAGGCGTTGTCTTAGGCACAGTTTCTGAACTTACATCTTTAACAGTAACTGGCTGGGTTTCAGAATTGCTGGCAGTGTGAATGTTTTTTTCAAGACCGCCACCGCCAAAACCGATGTTTTCAAAGATGACAATTCCGGTTATAATTATTACAAGATATATACCTAAAAATATTTTAACAATAAGATTATTGGTTTTCATTGTGACTAAAGACCTCATATTTTTCTATAATAAATTAATATTAGTTCTTTTTATGGGGCAGGTCAATAAAAAAAGTGATAATCCGGAGGTATAAAATGAACATAATAGGTCACATTTCAACAGATTTTCCAACAAAATTTGGGATTCCAAGACAGAGTGGATTGATAGAGGAATTAAAAGGTGTCATAACATTTGAACCAGAATACAGACAACCAGAGGCTTTCAGGGGATTGGATGATTTTTCACATATATGGGTTTTATGGCAGTTTTCCAAGTCGCAGAAGAAAACTATAGCGTCAACGGTAACTCCTCCAAGACTTGGAGGGAAAGTACGAATGGGAGTGTTTGCAACAAGGTCACCGTTCAGACCGAATGATATTGGGATGTCATGTGTGAAATTAGAGCACATAGAATATACGGCAGATAAAGGACCGGTACTATTCGTTTCAGGGGTGGATATGGTTGATGGCACGCCGATATACGATATCAAGCCGTATGTAAAATTCACAGACTCACACCCAGAGGCAAAAGAAGGATTTACGGCAGCCACTTATAACAGAAATCTTAAAGTGATATTTCCATCAGACCTGCTTGCAATAATGCCGGAAAACAAACAGACAGCAGCGGTTAAAATATTAGAGCAGGACCCAAGACCGGCTTATGATACAGACGAGTCAAGGGCTTATGGGGTAACATTTTCAGGCTTTGATATCAGATTCAAGGTGCATGGGGATGTGCTGACTGTGTTTGAAGTGGTGGATATTGAGGCGGCTGGTGGATATAAGAAGGTAAAGTGAGCTGGTGTCAATTTCACTTGATAATCCAGCTAAAATGTGCTTTACTTATATGGACTAGGTAAACAATTAATGTTGCAATCAAGATTAAGGAGGAGCTATATGAGAGTTGGAATGGGATATGATGTTCATAAACTGGTTAAAGACCGTAAGCTTATCATGGGCGGAGTTGAGATTCCATATGAATTAGGTCTGCTTGGACACTCTGATGCAGATGTGCTTCTTCATGCCATTATGGATGCATTACTGGGTGCGGCTGCACTTGGAGATATAGGAAAGCATTTCCCGGATACAGATGACAGATACAAGGGAATATCAAGTATCAAGCTTCTGGAAGAGGTTGGAAAGAAGATAGATGAGGCTAATTATATTATAGAAAATATTGATGCTACTATTATTGCACAAAAGCCTAAGATGCGCCCATATATTGATGATATGAGAAAGAATATCGCAGATGCTTTAAAGATTGATGTTGACAGAGTCAATGTTAAGGCTACTACAGAAGAGGGACTTGGATTTACTGGAAGTGGAGAGGGTATTTCTTCACAGGCAATATGCTCACTTAATTCTGTTTCTAATTATATATACGGCGCGGCTGATATGACAAACTGTAGACCTGACTGTGGTGGCTGCATGGGCTGTCAGAACAAATAGAACTGACAATACATTCGCAGATTTAATTCATATAATATAATTAAGAATAGAAAAGTCAGGATTAACAGATTATGAAATATAGAGATTATGTAAAGCAGGAAATAGCAGTAATAAAGGACAGAGACCCTGCTATTAAGTCGGATAAAGAGGTATATCTTTATCCTAGTTTTAAGGCAATACTTAAATATAGAAAAGCCCATAAGTTATATCTTAAGGGCGAATATTACAAGGCGAGAAAGATTTCACAGAAAACTGCAAGACAGACTGGAATTGAGATACATCCGGGAGCGCAGATTGGCGAAGGACTTTTTATTGACCATGGACATGGAGTTGTTATCGGAGAGACAGCTATTATCGGTAACAATGTAACACTTTATCAGGGCGTTACACTTGGAGGAACAGGCAAGGAACAGGGTAAGAGACATCCTACTCTTGGAGATAATATTATGGTAGGAGCAGGAGCAAAGATTCTTGGCTCAGTTACCATAGGTGATAACTGCAAGATTGGTGCGGGTTCTGTTGTATTAAAGGATGTGCCAGCGAATTCTACAGTGGTTGGTGTTCCAGGAAGAGTTGTTATTCAGGACAGCGTAAGACTGTTTGATGATTTAGACCAGATACATCTTCCGGATCCTGTTATGCAGGATATCGAGAACTTAAAGCAGGAGAATGCAAGACTTAAGAAGAGACTTGCACACCTTGAGAACAGCGTCAATGAAAGCCGTAGCTCGTATGATGATAACTAAAGTGTGATTATGAAAGGAAATCTGACATGAGGATTTATAATACTTTATCCAGAAGAAAAGAAGAGTTTAAGCCATTAGAAGAAGGTAAGGTTAAAATGTATGTCTGCGGACCTACTGTATACAACCTTATTCATATTGGTAACGCAAGACCTATGATTGTATTTGATACAGTAAGAAGATATCTTGAGTACAAGGGATATGATGTTAATTATGTATCTAACTTTACAGATGTAGACGACAAGATTATTAAGAAAGCTAATGAAGAAGGTGTATCTGCTGAGGAGATTTCAACAAGATACATTGCTGAATGTAAGAAGGATATGGAGGGCATGAATATTAAGCCTGCAACAACACATCCTCTTGCAACTCAGGAAATCGGCGGAATGATTGATATGATACAGACTCTTATTGACAAGGGTTATGCTTATGAAGTCAATGGAACCGTATACTACAGAACAAGAAAGTTTGCAGAATACGGAAAGTTATCTAAGAAGAATATTGACGACTTGGAGGCAGGACACAGAGATGAGGCACATAGTCTTAAGGTTACAGGTGAGGATGAGAAGGAAGACCCACTTGATTTCGTTCTCTGGAAGCCTAAGAAAGAAGGAGAGCCATCTTGGCCATCACCTTGGAGTGACGGAAGACCGGGTTGGCATATTGAATGCTCTGTTATGTCTAAGAAGTACCTTGCTGACGAAATCGATATCCATGCAGGTGGAGAGGATTTAATATTCCCTCACCATGAGAATGAGATTGCACAGTCAGAGGCAGCTAATGGAGTACCATTCTCTAAGTACTGGATGCACAATGCATTTCTTAATATTGATAACAAGAAGATGTCTAAGTCTTTAGGTAATTTCTTTACAGTAAGAGATATAAGCAGGGAATATGACCTTGAAGTGTTAAGATTCTTCATGTTAAGCGCACATTACCGCAATCCTGTTAATTTCAGCCATGACCTTATGGAATCAGCAAAGAACGGATTAGACAGAATCTTAACTGCAGTTGATAATTTAAGACATCTGTCAGAGAATGCCAAAGATATTCCAATGACAGAGGATGAGAAGAAGATAATAGCTTCTATAGATGACATTTATAAGAAATTCGAAGATTCAATGGACGATGATTTCAATACAGCAGACGCAATATCAGCTATATTTGAACTTGTAAAGCTTGCTAACTCTAATTCAAGCTCAGATAATTCCAAGGAATATATCGATACTCTTATGAAGAAGATTACAACTCTCACAGATATTCTTGGACTTAAGACAGACAAGAAGGAAGAAATGCTTGATGAGGATATCGAGGCACTTATTGCCGAGAGACAGCAGGCAAGAAAAGATAAGAATTTTGCAAGAGCTGATGAAATTCGAGATGAGTTATTAGCAAAGGGAATTATTCTTAAGGATACAAGAGAGGGCGTAAGATGGAGCAGAGCCTAGATAACGACCTTGTAAAATGCATATATGAAGGCCTGGATATGAAGCATACAGAGCCTTCGCAGTTATCACCTCTTGTCCTTGCATATATCGGGGACAGCATATATGACCTTGTCATTAAGACATGGGTTATAGAACAGGGGAATATGCAGGTTAATAAGCTTAACAAGAAAACGAGCAGTATTGTTAAGGCTGAATCCCAATCTGCCATGATAGGTGTAATAGAGCCAATGCTCAGTGAACATGAGGAAGCTGTGTATAAGAGAGGACGTAATGCAAAGTCATACACATCTGCCAAGAATGCAAGCATTGGAGATTACAGAAGAGCAACGGGTTTTGAGGCTCTTATGGGATATCTGTATCTTAGCGGGCAGTATGAGCGGATGATGGAACTGGTTAAAGCAGGACTGGAAAGCCTTGAGTTAAAGTAGAGCCGGCAAAGCAGAATCCATATCTGTAATGGATAACTGGATTCTGCTTTGTTAATATTAAGGAGAAATATATGAGATACAATGAATTAACATTTCAGGGAAGAAATGCTGTATTAGAGGCATTCCGCTCTGGTAAAACTATTGATAAGCTTTTTATTCTTGACGGCTGTCAGGATGGACCAATAAAGAGTATTGTCAGAGAAGCAAAGAAAACAGATGCAATTATCAATTATGTTGATAAGGAAAGACTCGACAGATTTGCAGGAACAGGACATCATCAGGGAGTTGTTGCCATTGGCGCAGCTTATGAATATGCAGAGGTTGAGGATATACTTGCAGCAGCTAAGGAAAAGGGAGAAGATCCATTTATATTCATTCTTGATGAGATAGAGGATCCTCACAATCTTGGTGCTATTATAAGAACTGCCAACCTTGCAGGTGCACATGGAGTTATTATTCCTAAGAGAAGAGCTGTCGGACTTACAGCAACTGTAGCCAAGACATCAGCAGGCGCGATTAATTACACACCTGTAGCCAAGGTTACTAATATTTCACAGACAATCGAGGAACTTAAGAAGCAGGGACTCTGGTTTGTATGCGCTGATATGGGCGGGGAGACAATGTATAATCTTAATCTCAAAGGACCTATCGGCCTTGTTATAGGTAATGAGGGCAATGGAGTAAGCCGTCTTGTTAAGGACAAATGTGATTTCATCGCATCAATTCCTATGAAGGGTGATATTGATTCCTTAAATGCCTCAGTTGCAGCAGGTGTTCTTGCATACGAAATAGTCCGTCAGAGACTTAATTAGGGAGTTTTTTATGAAGCATTTGGAAGAGTATCCTGATGAAGAACTTATTGATATGTACAGGGCAGGTAATGAGCAGGCAATTGAGTACATATTTGAGAGATATAAGTATATAGTGCGAAAGAAAGCAAAGGCTATGTTTCTTGCCGGAGGAGACAGTGATGATTTAATCCAGGAGGGAATGATAGGCCTTTATAAGGCTGTCCGTGACTATGATAAGAAAAAGGATGCATCTTTCATGACATTTGCAGGAATGTGCATAAACAGGCAGATTCTTAATGCGGTTACAGCTTCTAACAGAAAGAAGAATACACCACTTAATACATATGTTTCTTTTGATGAGCCGGTCAATCCAGAAGATGATTCTCAGGTAAAGCTGGTGGATGTACTAAAGTCTGATAAGGAACAGAATCCGGAAAGACTTTTTATTGATCAGGAAAATGCTGAAAGTTTAGAAGATAAATTATACAGTGTGCTGAGTGATTTTGAGAAAAATGTGCTGGAATTATATATGTCTGGCAAAGATTATATAGCTATTGCGCAGATGCTTGATAAGCCGCCAAAATCTATAGATAATGCTATACAAAGGATAAGGAATAAAGTTGACAAAATAACCAACCTATAATATTATGAATAGGTGTGTTAAGACACATGCTATTGTAGCTCAGGGGTAGAGCACTTCATTGGTAATGAAGAGGTCACGGGTTCAATTCCCGTCAATAGCTTAATTTAATGTTTGTGTTTTTTAAAACAGATTGGAGGACGCTATGGTAAAAGCTATTGTAGGTGCTAACTGGGGTGATGAAGGAAAGGGTAAGATTACTGATATGCTTGCCGAAGAATCAGACATCATCGTAAGATTCCAGGGAGGAGCTAATGCGGGACATACTATTATTAATGATTATGGAAAGTTCGCGCTTCATCTTTTACCTTCGGGAGTTTTCTATAACCATACAACAAGTGTCATTGGCAACGGCGTAGCTCTTAATATTCCATATCTTGTTAAGGAATTAAAGAGCCTTACAGACCGTAATGTACCAATGCCTAAGATTCTTGTATCAGACAGGGCACAGATTCTTATGCCTTATCATGTTGCATTTGATACATATGAAGAAGCAAGACTTGCTGGTAAATCATTTGGTTCTACCAAGTCAGGTATTGCTCCATTCTATTCAGATAAGTATGCTAAGATTGGTTTCCAGGTTAATGAATTATTCGGAGACGAGCAGGAACTTAAGGAAAAGATTGCCAATGTATGTACATTAAAGAATGTTATGCTTGAGCATCTCTATCATCAGCCACTTCTTAATGAAGAAGAGATATTCAATACTCTTATGGAATATAAAGAGATGATTGAGCCATATGTATGTGATACATCAGCATTTTTACATCAGGCACTTAAAGACGGAAAGAAGATTTTACTTGAGGGTCAGTTAGGTTCTCTTAAGGATACTGACCATGGTATATATCCAATGGTAACTTCATCATCAACATTAGCTCCTTATGGTGCTATTGGTGCTGGTATTCCGGCTGCATCAATTACAGATGTTGTTACAGTTGTTAAGGCATATTCTTCAGCAGTTGGTGCCGGAGCATTTGTAAGCGAAATCTTTGGCGATGAGGCAGATGAACTCAGACGCAGAGGTGGAGACGGTGGTGAATTCGGAGCTACTACAGGACGTCCTAGAAGAATGGGATGGTTCGATGCAGTTGCTACACGTTATGGTGTAAGAATGCAGGGAACAACAGAGGTTGCTCTTACAGTTCTTGATGTACTTGGATATCTTGATGAGATTCCAATGTGTGTTGGATATGAGATAGATGGAAAGATTACTAAGGATTTCCCAACTACTCCACAGCTTGAGAAGGCTAAGCCGGTATTAAAGACTATGCCAGGCTGGAAGTCAGATATCAGAGGAATTACTAACTATGAAGAACTTCCTGTTGAGTGCCGTAACTATATTGAAGCTATTGAGCAGGAAATTGAAGCTCCTATCACAATGGTATCTAATGGTCCTGGAAGACATGAGATTATCCACAGAAAGAGTAATTTTTCAAAATAATAACAATTAATATTACCGTATCTGCAGTACAACAGTTTTGCAGATACGGTCTTTTTATAGGTAATTGGAGGAATATATGAAGTTTAATAAATATTTTGACCATACGAATTTAAAGCCGGATGCAACTAAGGATGATATCCGTACATTATGTGAAGAAGCAAAAAAGTATGATTTTGCATCAGTATGTGTTAATGGGGTATATACAGCATTTACAAAAGAATGTCTTTCTGGAAGTGATGTTAAGACATGTGTTGTTGTTGGATTTCCGCTGGGAGCTATGAGTACAGACGTAAAGGCTTACGAGACTAAGAAAGCCGTAGAAGATGGTGCGGATGAGATTGACATGGTTATTCCTGTAGGACTTCTTAAAGCAGGTCAATACGATGCTGTGTATGAGGATATTAAGGCAGTAAGGGATGCATGTGCAGGAAAGATTTTAAAGATTATATTCGAGAACTGTCTTCTGACTGATGAGGAGAAGATTAAGGCGTGCGAACTGTCTGTTAAGGCAGGAGCTGATTATGTCAAGACTTCAACAGGATTCTCTACAGGAGGTGCAACAATAAGTGATGTTGCACTTATGA
>ULSH01059213.1_pt1 | contig 25197 bp, 21 predicted proteins | sample 1956151 | NCBI WGS metagenome assembly ULSH01 (sample SAMEA4835702, study PRJEB28245) | human gut metagenome | biome: gut microbiome; material: fecal sample | place: Denmark | collected 2008 | reverse complement strand
TTCCCAGAGCATAACGTGAGGTATATAGCGGTCAATGACGGCGTAGATACCTTGAATAAATCTGCTATGGACATCACGCCTTTCCGCAACATTTTAAACGAAATGTATGCCGCTGACATATCTGTTAAGATAAAATCGGCATATCGGGCGAGGTTTCAACAGGGGAAATTCATGGGAACTACCGCCCCTTATGGCTATATCAAAGACCCTGCCGACCACAACCATCTGCTGATAGATGATAAAGTGGCACATGTTGTAAAAGAGATATTCGACCTTGCATTAAAAGGGAATGGAGTTGCCAAAATTTGCAGACATCTTAATAAACAGCATATCCTACGCCCTGCCGCTTATGCGGCGGAGCGTGGCGAAACAGGCTTTGAACGTCATTTTGAGGGGAACGAGGACAAACGCTATATTTGGAGTGGGAACAGCGTGAGGAGCATTTTAAGAAGCCCGATATATGCGGGAAATCTTGTAGGCTACAAACGGATTGCCGCCAATATGAAAAGCAAGAAACGCCCCTCTAAGCTGCCCGAAGAATGGGAAGTGATACCCAATACCCATGAGGGAATAGTCACGCAGGAGGAATTTGATATTGTCCAACAGCTTATTACAAGTCGTAGGCTTCCACAGAACAAGGGAGGATTTGTAAATATTTTTGCAGGCGTTATCAAGTGTGTGGACTGCGGATGTGCTCTGCGGGCAATGAACGTACACAGGAGGAAACGCCCAGAGATTATCGACTGTGTACAGTATTCATGTAATAATTATGCAAGAAACGGAAGAAGCGAGTGTAGTGCCCACAATATAGAAGCAAGGGATTTATTCAATGCCGTTCTTGCCGACATCAACTGTTTTGCGGATATGGCAGTGAATGATGAAAAGGCGGTCAGGGCCATAGAAAAGCGGCTCACGGAAACAGACCAGAGCAGGGCGAAAGCATTAGAGAAAGAACGTAAGAAGCTGAACAAACGCCTTGCGGAACTGGACAGGCTGTTTTCCTCTCTCTACGAGGATAAGGTCATGGAGCGTATTACCGAGCGGAATTTTGAGATGATGTCGGGGAAATACCAGAAAGAGCAGCTTGAAATTGAAGCAAGGCTGAAAGAGGTGACGGAAACTCTTAATGAAAGCTACGAGAAATCACGGGGAATCCGTGACTTCCTCGCCCTTATCCGAAATTATCAAGGCTTAAAAGAACTGGATGCAACAGTTATAAACGCACTCATAGACAAGATACTTGTTTCGGAGCGTGAGAAGATGGCAGACGGAACAGTGAAGCAGGAAATCAAGATTTACTATAAATTCATCGGCTTTGTCGATGAATTACATATCATACCTACAAAACGGTGGGCAGCAATGCCCGCTAAAAATTGTACGGTGTGCGGCGTTGAATATGTCCCGGGCTCTGGTGCATCAAGGTATTGTCCTGCTTGTGCCAAGAAGATACGGAGGGAGAAATCAAACGAGAGCAAACGCAGGAGCAGAGAACAGAAAAGGATAGCATGTATGAACTGTCCGCAAAAAATGACCGACTAAAAGAGGACGGGCGGTATGAGCTTATCAGCGGTCACAGGAGGAAAAAGGCTTGTGAGCTTGCAGGGCTTGAAACGCTCAAATGCGAGGTTAAGGAGCTGACCCGTGACGAAGCGATTATTGTCATGGTTGAAAGTAATCTCCAAAGGACTACTATCTTGCCGAGTGAGAAAGCCTTTGCGTATAAGATGCGGCTTGAAGCTATGAAACGGCAGGGTGAGCGTACAGATTTAACTTCTGCACCACTGGTGCAGAAGTTGACGAGCCGAGAAAAGATAGCGGCAAAAACTGATGATAGTCACGAGCAAGTACGCCGCTTTATCCGTCTGACCGAGCTTGTACCCGAAATCCTGCAAATGGTTGATGAACGCCAGATAGCGTTCCGTCCTGCGGTAGAGATTTCTTATCTTTCCGAGGAACAGCAGTACACGCTCTTAGAAGCGATGGGCTACAACGATGCCACGCCCTCTCTTGCACAGGCTATCAAGATGAAAAAGTTCATGCAGGAGGGAAAGCTCACGGACGGGGTTATCCAGAGCATCATGCAGGAGGAAAAGCCGAACCAGAAAGAAAAACCCGCCTTTAAGGACGAGCGGATAACCAAGCTCATACCGAAATCCATCCCCAGAGGGCAGGAAACGGATTTTGTCGTAAAGGCGTTGGAGTTCTACAACCGCCATCTGCAAAGGCAGCGGGGGCAGGAAAGATAATTGCACACTTGGGGAGAAGTCCGACCTTTGGGGATAGCAAATTTTTTTGAACTTCCCCCTCTCCACACCTCTCCCCCTAGATACTGCCAGTAACTATCCGAGAAAAGAACTATTAAAAGCTGTCCACATGGGCGGTTTTTTTCTGCCAGAAAATCAACTATCAACATGAGAACGAACAGGAGGTAATGAATGAAAATTCGTAAATTATTTCAAAGGGCTGCGGCGTTTGCGTTGGCTGCGGTCACGGCACTGTCCGCTGTCCCTGCCACGACAGCGTTTGCGGCAGGCGACATCGGCAAGATTTCTTTTACCCACACCTATGACGGTGCAGGGAACGCCATGAGGTATAATTCCAGTGCGAACATTGGCGGTCATACCGCAGGCGGCACGGGTGAATACAAGTACCGCATGTATGTGGACGGGGAAACAGCATTCTGCCTTCAGCCGGGCGTACCCTTAAAAACGGGGAACACGCTTGCAAAGGCATCTTCCAACACATGGAACGCCCTCTCCGCAGACCAGAAAAAGGCGGTGGGACTTGCCCTGCTCTATGGGTATCAGGGCAACAGCGGGAATCTGTCTGGGAGTGACGATGAGAAATGGCTTGCCACCCAGACCCTTGTGTGGGAGTTCGTCACGGGATGCCGCAATTCCACAAGCCCGTACAGCCAGACAAGCACGACTGTTTACAGCCTGCACTTTGGCTCTAATTATGCCAACAGCGGGGCAAGGGCGGCTTACGACCAGATTGTGTCATTTATGACAAGGCACAGCACAATTCCGAGCTTCATGTCGGCAGGCAAAAAGGACATCACAAAGGAGCTTGCCTATACAGACGGGAAGTACAGCTTAACGCTGACGGATAAGAACAATTCCCTTTCCGAGTATTCCTTTACCAGTTCCGACAGCAATATAAAAGTGTCCAAGTCTGGGAACAAGCTCACCATCACGTCAAAAAAGGCGATTGACGGCAAGGCGAGGATTACCGCTACAAGAAATAACACGCCGACGGTCAGCAGCGGGGCGAAGATGATTGCCTACGGCGACCCGAACCTGCAGGATGTCATCACGGGTGTGGAGAACGTGGACACCATGATGGCATATATCAACGTGGAAACGCCGACAGGGATGGTTGCATTAAAGAAAACATCCGAGGACGGCGTTGTCGGCGGGATTTCCTTTACCATCAAGGGCGACGGCTTCAATAAGACCGTAAAAACCGACAAGGACGGGAATATCACGGTGGAGGGCTTATTCCCTGGCACTTACACCGTCACGGAGCAGTCCATTGACCGTTATGAGCCGCAGAAAACCCAGACCGTGACGATTATCGGAGGAAAGACCTCTACGGTCACATTCAGCAATACCTTGAAGCGTGGAAGCCTTGAGGTTGTGAAAACATCCGAGGATAATCTTGTGGAGGGCGTGAAGTTCCACCTTTACGGCACGTCTTTAAGCGGATTGGCGGTTGATGAATACGCCGTGACCGATAAGAATGGATTGGCGAAGTTTGAGAACGTCCTTATCAGCGGCAGCACGCCTTATACCCTTGAGGAAGTGGACACGGCAATCCGTTACGTTGTCCCTGCATCCCAGACCGCCCCGATTGAGTGGAAGAAAGTAACAAAGCGCAGTTTTACCAATATCTTAAAGAAATTCAACGTCACGGTATTAAAGACCGACGTGGAAACGGGGAAGAAGCCGCAGGGCGACGCCACCCTTGCAGGTGCGGTTTACGGCATTTATAAGGGCGAGGAACTGGTTGACACCTACACCACTGACGAAAACGGTCAGTTCACAACGAAGTATTATATCTGCGGGAACGATTGGAGCGTCCGTGAGATTGCCCCGTCTGAGGGCTATCTTTTAGATACCACAATCCATCATGTAGGGGCAGAGCCAGAGCTTTACACCGTGGAATATAACTCTGCCAAGAACGACGTAAACGAGCAGGTCATCAAGGGGAATATCGCCGTCATCAAGCACACCGACAACGGCGAAACCCAGATTGAAACGCCAGAGGAGGGGGCTGTCTTTGAGGTGTATTTAAAATCCGCAGGCAGCTTTGATGCGGCGGAGGAAACCGAGCGTGACACGCTTATCTGCGATGAAAACGGCTTTGCCCAGACAAAAGATATGCCGTATGGCATCTATACCGTACACCAGACCTCTGGATGGGACGGGCGTGAGCTGATGAAAGACTTTGACGTATTTATCTGCAAGGACAGCCAGACTTACCGCTACCTTATCAACAACGCCAACTTTGAAAGCTATATCAAAATCGTAAAGAAAGACGTGGAAACAGGCAAGGTCATCCCGTATGCAGGCGCAGGCTTCCAGATTTACGACCCGAACGGCGAGCTTGTGACGATGACGTTCACTTATCCAGAAGTGACAAAGATTGATACGTTCTACACGACAGCGGACGGCGGGCTTATCACGCCGCAGACTTTGGAATACGGCAAGGGATATTCTCTCGTTGAGGTGCAAGCCCCATACGGCTATGTTTTAGACTCCGAGCCAGTTTATTTTGACGTGGAGCAGGAAAATTCCGAGGAAGAAAGCGGCATCACCATTGTTAAGGTGGAACGGTCCAACGTGGCACAGAAAGGGAAAATCACGGTATCCAAGTCTGGCGAGGTATTCAGCAGGGTATCAGGAGACAAGGGGCTGTATCAGCCGATCTTTGCAGTGGACAGCCTTGAGGGTGCAGTTTATGAGATTACCGCAGCCGAGGATATTATTACAACCGATGGCACGGTAAGAGCCGAGAAAGGCGAGGTCGTGGATACTGTAACGACTGGCGAGGACGGAACGGCGAAAAGCAAAGAACTTTACCTCGGAAAGTATGAGGTAAGGGAAGTGACCGCCCCGTATGGCATGGTGTTAAGTGAGGAAGTCCACACCGTCGAGCTTGTGTATGCGGGGCAGGAAATCGAAGTGACGGAAACAGGCACGGATTTTTACAACGAGCGTCAGCGTGTGGAAATCGACCTCAACAAAACCCTTGAGGTGGATGAAGCATACGGCGTAGGGAACAACGGCGAAATCAAAGACGTTACGTTCGGTCTGTATGCCGCCGAGGAACTGACCGCCGCAGACGGAACAACAATTCCTGCCGATGGTCTGATTGAGGTTATTTTCCTTGACGAGAACGGTCACGGAAAGGCAATCAGCGACCTGCCGATGGGCAGATACTATGTGCAGGAAATCAGCACAAACGCCGCCTACCTTGTCAGCGACGAGAAATATCCTGTTGATTTTGAGTACGCAGGGCAGGAAACCGCCGTTGTGCATATCACAGCCAACGAGGGGGAAGCCATTGAAAACGAACTGATTTACGGTTCTGTCAGCGGTAAGAAATCCAATGAAGACGGCGAAGATTTAGGCGGTGCGTTAATCGGCATCTTTCAGACGGGGACAACAGAATACACGAAAGAAAATGCGATTGCGACTGCCACATCGGAAGATGACGGCAGTTTTTCTTTTGAGGAAGTTCCGTATGGCACATGGGTAATCCGTGAAATCGAAAGCCCGAAAGGATATGTACTCTCCGAGGAAGAAATCAGCGTGACAATCAGTGAAGTAGACGAGGTTGTGGAGATTGAGCTTGTGAACTATTTCATCAAAGGCAATATTTCTCTGACGAAAGTAGACAAGGACTACCCAGAAAACAAGCTGACAGGTGCGGTATTTGAAATTTACTCGGATACAAACGAAGATGGAAAACTGGATAAAAAAGATGAACTTCTCGGTGAGATGGGCGAGGTGGAGAAAGGCGTTTACCAGATAAACGACCTCAGATACGGCAAGTACCTTGTCCGTGAGAAAACCGCCCCGACAGGATTTGTGCTTGATGAGAGTGTCTATCCCGTATCCATTGAGGAAAATGGCAAAACCTACAACGTAGAAAACGAAGCGGGCAAAGGATTTTTAAATGAAGCCCAGAAAGGCTCATTAAAAATCGTCAAGACTTCCTCTGACGGCAAGGTGGAGGGCTTCTCTTTCCGTGTCATTGGCAAAGATTACGACCAGACATTTAAGACGGACAAAAACGGCGAAATCGTGATTGACGGCTTGCGTATCGGCGAATACACCGTGTCCGAGGTCAGCGACAAGGCATCCTCTGGCTATATCCTGCCCGCCGACCAGAAAGTGACAATCAAGACAGATGAAACAGCAACCGTAACCATGCACAACGAGCTGCGTGACACACCGAAAACAGGCGACGACTTTAACCTCGGCTTGTGGGTGAGCCTTGCGGCGGCATTTACAGTCGGTGCGGGAATCTTCGGGTTTGCAGGCTACCAGTGCGGAAGAAAGAAAAAGGAGGACTAAGCAGGATGAGGGGAAAAACCATCATCGCCATTGTGCTTATGGCGTTTATCGGCGGTGCGGCTGCGTGGCTGCATCTCCGCAGGAAATAAGTTGAGAAATATTTTACTGATGTGGATTGGGGCGGTTTTCAGCGACCGCCCTCTTTCCATGTATGGAGGTAGATATGGAAAATCTGAAAACCATTGAGGGCAAAGTCAGAGCCGTCCTGCAAGAGAATGAGGACGCCAGAAATGACGACATGGTGCTGTACCTTGCCCTCTGCAACCTTTATCTGAAAGATGCGGGAGCTATGCCGCTTGCCCAGATATTTTTGAACCATAAGGAGCTTGGCTTGCCGAGCTTTGAGAGCGTGGGCAGGACACGCCGCAAATTGCAGGAGAAATGCCCCGAACTTTTGGAGAGTGTGCGGATGCAGAAAATCAGAGCCAAAGGCGAAAAGGCTTACCGCAGATATGCGAAAGAAGCGTGAAATATAAAAAGACAATGTTCAGTTAGAGAAGAATTAGAAAAAAAATCAAAGAGAGGAGGAACGCTTATGGACGGAGGAACACGCTCCAATCAGGGCTATGAAATCATAGAGAGCTGCACTATCGGGAACACGGAGCTTGTCATCGGGCATCACCCGAAAGCCACGAACCCATATGTATGCTGGTACTGCAAGGGCGGCGACAACTATTATTGGGGCTGCTACTGCAACACCCTTGAAGCAGCGAGGGAAAAGCTGAATGAACGCTACCAGTCGGAGTGCCAGATGCCATACAATCAGCCGAGCAGGAAGCCAAAAAGCCATGATGAGCCAGAACGATGACAATAAAAAATATGACTGCACGGACTGTCCTTATCCCCGATATAAGGACAGCCGTGTTATCTTCTGCGACGTCTGCATCCGAAAGATTTTAGACTGGCAGAGGGAGAAAAAGCAGGGAAAGGAGAAGCCAGATGGAGAATGAAGAAAAACGGATGATTAGCTCCTATGAGGTCACGCAGAGCATCCACATCGGCAAAAAGGAAGTCGTGTTCGGCATAGATGAGAAAGAGGAATACCCTTTTCTGGTCTGCTGCTGCACTTACGACAATCCGCTGTCCGCAGAGTGGGTGACGGATGCGGTCGGTTCTGACGACTATCTGGAAGCCATGCAGATGTTTATCGACAGGGTGCAGGAACAGATAGAGAGTGTAAGAGCCGAGCAGGAACAGTTCAAGTTTGACATGACCCCGTTTACCATAGACGACTGCATCCCAGACGATAAATGCGGCAGCATTGTGGGAAAGGTCGTTGTCATCAATGCCGAGGTCAACCGCCATGAATATCGTCATTCTGCCTATCAGCTTGTACTGGCGGACGGCGGTCACGGTGCGTTGGGCGGCAGGGGGCAGGCGGTGTTCGGAACTTCCCTTGCGGACGGAAAGCACGCCCGATGGGAAAGGTGCGACGTGCTTGGGGAAATCAAGCCAGAGAAGATGCCCGTCTGGGCAAAGGAAGCACTTGCAAAAATCCAGTCGCAGGAAAAGGCGAAAAAATCAAAGAGCAGGGAGGAACGCTGATGGAGATACGGGCTTTGACGCAGCCAGAACAGAAATACACTTATGCCCAGAGTATGCAGCTTGAGGGGCAGACGGGATGTATTGGGCATCTTCGAGGTGATTTTGCCCCCTCTGGTTATGGCTTTTATACTTCTTGGACGGATACGAGGGAACAATGGAAAACCAATGAATTTAAGGCAGGACTGGACGAAGTTATCAATACCTTGCGTGAAGATAAGGGGCTTCTGCACAACCGCTACGACATGGGTGCATTTACAAAGCAATTTCCCGATAGCGGCTTTAAAGGGAACTATTGCACGGAGTACGGTTTCCGTGTGGATACAGAGAAACACGCTTTCCTGCTCCGCTGCAACCCGACAAAGGGCGATTATAATTTTTACTGCTACTGCTATGTGAAAGAGTGGCTCGATAAGCATATATCCAGAGCAGAACAGGGAATTCGATTTATTGACCCACATTATAAAGAGAAGTTCCGAATCCCAGACGGCGGGAAAATTATCATTACTTCCGCTTGGGGAGAGAAAACGGAGCTTGCCTGCCGTTATATTGACGAAACCCATACCGAGGTGGGCAGCAATCTTCTCCATATATGTGAATTTGCCGAGCGCATGGAGAAAAACGGGGCAACGTATGAGCCGAAGCCGCAGGAGCCGCCGTCCGCACAGAAAGCCCCGAAGCACAAAGACCATGAACGATAGGAGGTTTTAGATATGCCAGTCAACCCAAAAGCCGTCAGAGCCTTAAACAAGGTTCTGGACGCAGGATTTACCGAGGAAAAAGCTATCGCCGCCATGACGATGGACGATATTCTCTCCATGCAGGGCATCACGGTGGCGGACATCACGCTCATCAACGAGCTGCAAAAGAGCATCAAGGGGAACAAGGTCATCTCCTTTCTGGGAGGTGGGACAGAATGAGTACCGAGCTAATCAACCGCATCACGGTGAAAAAAGACGGTGTTTACCTGTCCTCTCACAGTTCCAACGACACCTCTCCCTACCATTCATGGAGGTGCAGGGGTTTGTCGGAAATCTATGCTGCCGAGGGGCAGAAAGGGCTTGACCGTGAGGTCATCCGTATGCTCTATGAGTATGCCGAGCTTCGTGGCTCCCATAAGAGCCTTGCCCGTTACCGCTACGCAAAAGACGCTCCCGCCGCCCGTGCCATTTATCAGAAATATATGGACAAGATAGACGACCGCTACGGGCAGATGGACGAAGCCGACCAGAACAGCGTTTGGTACAAGCCCACGGAAAAGGCAAAGAAGTACCGAGCCTATGAGCGGGATATGCGGGACAAGATGTATTCCGAAATCGCCGAGCGGTGCGGGGAATACGACAGGAAACAGAAAAATAAAGAAATGGAACGATAAGGAGGTGTGAGCCTATGGCTGCAAAGTACCAGCTTATTACGGAGCTGTACCGCCGCACGGGGATGGCGGTCGCAAAGAACCCGCAGGCTTGGCAGGGCTTTTTATCCTCTGCCTGCCACAATTACAAGTGCCGCTTTGACGAGCAGCTCTTGATTTACGCCCAACGCCCCGACGCAACCGCCGTAGCCGAGATTGGCACATGGAACAGGCTTTTTAAAAGATGGGTAAATAAAGACAGCAAAGGCATAGCGGTCTTTGACCCGAAAGGGCGCAGGAACACGCTGAAATATTATTTTGACGTTTCCGACACCCATGAGGGCTACTACGGCAGCCGAGCCGTCCCGATATGGCAGATGGATAAGCGGTACGAGCAGCCCGTCATGGAACGGCTTGCGGACAGGTTCGGCAGCACGGAGGGCGGTGGTTTTGCCACGTTTTTAATGCAGACGGCGGAGAACGCCGTGGAGGATAATTTACCCGATTATTTTTCACAACTCAAAGACTGTACGAAAGACAGCTTTTTAGAGGAACTGGACGACTATAATATAGAAGTGATTTACAAACGGCTTGCCGCAAACAGTGTTGCCTATATGCTGCTCTCCCGCTGCGGTTTGGATGCGGGCGGGTATTTTGAGCATGAGGATTTTGCGGAGATTAGGAATTTCAACACGCCCCAGACGCTGAACGCCATCGGCATTGCAACGAGCGACATCTCCGAGATGGCGTTGCGGGAAATCTCTGCGGCAGTCCGAAATGTGCAAATCGAAGCGAAACAGCAGAACCGCACGTTTGCAAGGAATATCACAAGCCAGTATGATAAAGGCAGGAAACAACCCGAAAGGAGTGAAGATAATGGGCGAAATCACTTACACGAAGCAGGCGGACTACCTTATACCCGACCTGACATTACCGACAGAGCCAGAGCTTCCGCTTGGCAGGTACGCTTTGATGCACAGGGATTATCTGGAGCAGCACAAGAGGGTGACGTACCTCAACCTGCTGACAGCGGGCAGGCTGAACGCACACTTATACCAGACCGAGCAGACGGTGTTGCAGCGGCTGGAGCTTCTGACGAAGCAGTTAGCAGCCGAGCAGGGAGTGACGGAGGAGCTGAAAGAGAAAGCCCCGATGCAGTGGCTCGGCATGATGAACAGCATCCGCAGCCAAGCGGAGGAAGTGATACTGGAAGAACTGATTTACAGTTAGAAACACCAGAGCCGCAATCGGACAGCGGTAGGCAGGAAGAAAAAGCGGCTGCGGTACAGACGGCAGAGCCAGAGAAACAGACGGAAAAAGAAAAAGGCAGCGTTGCCAACGAGGAAGAAGTTGTCGCCAATCTTCCGACCGTAGACGAACAGATTGAAATGATTGCTGAAGCAGAGGACGAAAAATCCTCTGCTTTTGCCGTTTCACAGGAGGACATTGATGCCGTCTTTATAAAAGGGAACAGCGTTGCGAACGGGAAATACCGTATTTATCATCAGTTTCAGAAGCAGGAAGATAAAAAGAAGAACATTGATTTTCTGAAAAGGGAATACGGCACGGGCGGTTTCTTTGTTGATTTTTCAGACGGCACGGAGGGGTATGTGTGGTACAGTGGCAAGGGCATCTCCATTGACCGTGACGGCATTTCCACCGAACACGACCTTGTTTTGAGCTGGTCGAAAGCGGAAAAACGGCTGCGGGAGCTTGTTAAGGATAACCGCTACCTCAATCCCAAAGAAAAAGACTATTACGCCGACTATCTGGAAAGCATCTCTGCCCCGCAGTATGAAATCGACACCCAGAGGAAACTGGCAAGGCAGCGTTTTATTGAGGAAAAAAGGGAGCTGCCCCCTGCGGACAAGCGGGACACGCTCGCTCTGCGGCTCTCTGATTTTATCCGTGACTTGGACGGCTACGAGAAAGACTTGTTGGGCGTGATTGGGTGCAAAGATTTTGCGGATATGCCTGCCGACCTTATGGAACAGGCATTGCAGCATCCCGACAACGTGCAGGAGCTGTTAGACTTCCTCTCCCTTGTGCAGAAAAAGACGACCAGCGTTTACAGCCGCGGCAATGCGTGGCGTTTCTCGCAGGAGCTTACGGAGCTGTACCCTCTCCGCTACCTCTACCACGAGGGCGATGTGGTGTATATCGGGGCGGACAAATATGAGGTCACCGCCTTTGATGAGAACGCCGTTTCCCTGCGAAATGCGGAGTTCCCATTGTTCGGAAAGGAATTAAGCAGGGAGGATTTTGAGAAAAAGTTAAAGGAAAACCCTGCAAATGACCATCTGCAAACGGTCATTACCGAGAGCCAGAAAACAGAAACACTTGCCGAGGAAAAGCCAGACAGCATCACACTCGCTATCGGATTTTCCGAGCATCCCGCCTTTTATGACAAGGAGCTGAACGACCGATTTACGGATTTAAGTTTCGCTTTGGGAAATAAGCTGCTTGGCGTTCTGGACGAAAAACAGCACCGTGAAAGGGAGAATGAGGATAACCATGTCGGCTGGTATCATAAGACCGATTTTGAAATCCATGCCGTCATCGGCGGCGAGGAATTTAACTACGAGGGACGGTTTGACATCGGCGACGGCGAGGGGGATTTAATCGCCCATATCCGAAATTTCTATGAATATTCCCTCTCCCCCGACTGCCCGTTTATCCCAGAATGGAAACGGCAGGGCGAAGATTACTACCGAGAGAAAATGGAATCCCTGCGTCTGGGGCATGACGTGTTTATCCCGTTTTTGGAGCGGAACACCGAGCTGACCCCAGAGGATGAAAAGCGGTTTGGCGAGATAATGGCTACCGAGGATGACTGGTTTCACAGGAGGGAAGAAGCTACTGAGGAAGAATTACTGGAACAGGCGAAAGGCTGCATCGACGCATACTGCGATGCGGAGTTTGGCGGCGACGCCGAAGTGGATTATACGGATTTGTCCAACGTCAAGATTGCCTTTAAAAATACCGAGGACGGCTTGCATGGGATACAGGCATCCGTCAACCTCTTGCAGTACCGCATGGAAACGTATGTGGACGGCGTTCTTGCAGAATATACGCAGTACAACGACCTTGCCGACCTTATCCAGAATGCACTTTCCAATCTGTACTACCACGATTTAGTGTCCTTGACGGAGGAACAGCTTGAGCCATTCTATCGGGAAGAAAACACAAAGGTGGCTGAAAACCCAAGCCCAGATATTGGTTCTGATACCACAGAGCAAATCCCGCATTACACGGTAGAGCAGACTTCCGACGCTTTTGCCGACCCGTTTATCATACGGAATAACGAAACCCCAGAGGACAGTGCCGACCGATATTACGACGTAGGCGGCATCTACCAGACCTTTGAAACCGAGGAAGAAGCGCAGGAATACGCCGACACTTTAAATCATGCACAGCGTAAGGAACAGCAGAAATTAGAGCCTGCCCCGTCTGGAACGGATGAAAAGCAGGATAACTCTGACCTTATCGGAAAAAAACTCTCCATTGATAACCGCCGTTATCTTATTGAGAGCGTTGGGAAAATCAGCGGCGACGTTTCCATGCGTGACATCACATTTCAGAACAACGTGGGCTTCCCGATAAACCGTGTGGAGAAAGTGGGCTATGTCCGCAGGCTCTTGGAACAGGCAGAGAAAGAACCACAGCCCGAAGAAAAATCAGAATCTCCCGCAAAACCGACCACGGAAACCGTGGCGGAATATCCCGCTGTGGAGAACGGGCTTCCTTATGACATTGTGGTGGAGAAGATAAAATTTGATGAGCCAGAGCATGGGCAGCCGAGGAAAACGCCAGTTACGGCGAAACCATCCGTCCCTGCCCTCTCCACTGACCGCTGCAACTATCGCATTACTGATGATAATTTAGGCGTTGGCGGCGCAAAAGAGAAGTTCCGAAACAATATGTCCGCAATCCGCCTGCTCCACGACCTTCAGATAGAAAACCGCCTTGCCACGCCCGAAGAACAGGAAACCCTTGCAAAGTACGTCGGGTGGGGCGGTCTGTCGATGGCGTTTGACGGCAACAATGCGGCTTGGGCAAATGAATATAAGGAATTAAAATCAGCACTCTCCGACGAGGAATACCATGCCGCTATGGAATCCACGCTGACCGCATTTTATACGCCGCCTATTGTCATCAAGGCAATGTACGAAGCCCTTGACCGTCTGGGATTTTCACAGGGAAATATCTTGGAGCCGTCCTGCGGCACGGGGAATTTTTTAGGATTGCTGCCCGATAGCATGGAAAAATCAAAGCTGCACGGCATCGAGATTGACCCGTTATCGGGCAGGATTGCGAAGCAGCTCTACCAGAAAGCCAGCATCGCCATTGAGGGGTTTGAGGAAACGAAGCTCCCAGACAATCATTTTGACGTGGTGCTTGGCAACATCCCGTTCGGGGAGTTCAAAGTCAATGACAGCCGCTACAACGCCCAGAAGTTCCTAATCCACGACTATTTTATCGCAAAGGCACTGGACAAGGTGCGCTCAGGCGGCGTTGTGATGTTCATCACCTCTAAGGGGACGATGGACAAGGCAAGCCCAGAGGTGCGGAAATATATCGCACAGAGAGCCGAGCTTTTAGGTGCTGTCCGCCTGCCAGATAACACGTTTCGGGCAAACGCAGGCACGGAGGTCACGAGCGACATCCTTATTTTACAGAAACGTGACCGCATGATGGAGATAGAGCCAGAGTGGATACACCTCGACACAGACGAAAACGGCGTCACGATGAACAGCTATTTTGTATCCCACCCAGAGATGGTGCTTGGCGAGATGAGGATGGAAAGCACGAGGTTCGGCATGGACAGTGCCTGCAAATCCTATCCAGACGTGCCGCTTGCGGGGCTTCTCCATGAAGCTGTGCAGCGGATAAACGGCGAAATCCCAGAGATTGAAAATGAGGTTGACCGTATCTCTGACGAACAGGAGAAAGCTATCCCCGCCGACCCGAACGTGCGGAACTTCTCGTTTGCCCTTGTGGGCGGCAAGGTTTACTTCCGAGAGAATAACGAGATGACCCCTGCAAACGTGTCCATGACGGCGGAGAACCGCATCAAGGGGCTGTTGGAAATCCGTGATTGTGTCCGAAAGCTAATCCAGTACCAGACGGACGACTGCCCAGAGGAAATGATACAGACCGAGCAGGAAAACCTAAACCGATTATACGATGCCTTTACCAAAAAGTACGGCTTAATCAACAGTAGGGGAAACTACCTCGCTTTTGCGGCAGACGAGAGCTACTTCCTTTTATGCTCCCTTGAAGTGCTTGACGATGAGGGGAAATTCAAACGCAAGGCGGATATGTTCACGAAGCGGACGATAAAGCCCCACCGAGAAGTGACCTTTGTGGAAACGGCGAGCGAAGCCCTTGCCCTCTCCATCGGGGAGAAAGCCCGTGTCGATTTGGAATATATGGCACGGCTTACTTGCAGGTCGGAGGAAGAAATCATTAAGGAATTGCAGGGCGTAATCTATAAAATTCCGTCTTCCGAGCCTGCAAGGTATGTGACCGCAGATGAGTATCTGTCGGGCAATGTGCGGGACAAACTGAAAATCGCAGAAATAGCGGCGAAGTCAGACCCAGAGCTTGCAGTCAATGTGGCGGCTCTGGAAAAGGTCATCCCAAAAGATTTGCCCGCAAGCGAAATCTCCGTCCGTCTGGGTACGACGTGGATACCGCAGGAGGATATACAGCAGTTCATGATGGAGCTTTTAACGCCGTCAAGCTATGCGGCGGGCAGACTGCAAGTACGTTACACGGCGTATAATGGCGACTGGTTCATTGAGAATAAGAGTTCCGACATTGGGAATGTCAAGGCGGACAGCACTTACGGCACGAAGCGGGCGAGCGCATACCGCATCATGGAGGACACCTTGAATCTCCGTGACACCCGCATCTTTGACTATGTATATGACGAACACAACAATAAAAAAGCGGTGCTGAACCATAAGGAAACCACGGCGGCACAGGCAAAGCAGGAGGTGATAAAGCAGGCGTTTCAGGACTGGATATGGAAAGACCCAGAGCGCAGAAACCGCCTTGTACGCTACTACAATGACACATTTAACAGCATCAGACCCCGTGAGTATGACGGAAGCCATATCACGTTCGGCGGCATCAGCCCAGAGATTCAGCTAAGACCGCACCAAGTCAATGCGATTGCCCATATCCTTTACGGCGGCAACACGCTCCTTGCACACAAGGTAGGGGCGGGAAAAACCTTTGAAATGGTCGCCGCAGCGCAGGAAAGCAAGCGGCTTGGCTTATGCCAGAAATCCATGTTTGTCGTGCCGAACCACCTTGTCGGGCAGTGGGCGTCGGAGTATTTAAGGCTCTACCCAAGTGCGAACATCCTTGTCACGACCAAGCGGGATTTTGAAACGGGAAACCGCAAGAAGTTCTGCGGCAGGATTGCGACGGGGGCGTATGATGCGGTGATTATCGGGCATTCGCAGTTTGAGCGAATCCCCATCAGCGAGGAACGCCAGAGGGAACAGCTCATGCGCCAGCTTGACGATATTGAGCGTGGCATTGACGACGTGCAGGCATCCCACGGGGAGCAGTTCACGGTCAAGCAGCTCATGAAAACGAGGAAAGCGATTAAGGCGAAGCTTGATAAATTAAACGACACCAAACGGAAAGACAGCGTGATAAACTTTGAGGAATTGGGCATAGACAGACTCTTTATAGATGAGAGTCATTTTTATAAGAACCTCTATTTATTTACCAAGATGCGGAACGTGGGCGGCATCGCCCAGACCGAAGCCCAGAAAAGCTCCGACCTCTTTATGAAATGCCGCTATCTGGACGAAATCACGGGAAACCGTGGCGTGGTTTTCGCAACGGGGACGCCCATCAGCAACTCGATGGTCGAGATGTACTCCGTACAGAGGTACTTGCAGTATGACACCCTCGCAAGGAACGGCTTGCAGCATTTTGACAGTTGGGCTTCCACGTTCGGCGAAACAGTCACGGCTCTGGAACTCGCCCCAGAGGGGACGAATTACCGAGCCAAGACGAGGTTTGCGAAGTTCTACAACCTGCCAGAGCTGATGCAGATGTTCCGTGAGGTTGCGGACATCCAGACCGCCGATATGCTAAAGCTGCCTGTGCCAAAGGTCAATTACCACAACATCAAGACCAAGCCGAGCCAAATCCAGACGGAAATGGTGGCGGGGCTTGCGAAACGGGCAGAGAAAATCCGAGCCAAACTGGTAAAGCCACAAACAGATAACATGCTCAAAGTGACAAACGACGGGCGGCAGCTTGCCTTAGACCAGAGATTGATTGACCCGATGCTGCCAGACGACCCGAACAGCAAAGTCAACGCCTGCGTGGACAATATGTACCGCATCTGGGAGGAACACGCCGACACAAAGGCGGCACAACTCTTGTTCTGCGACCTCAGCACACCGAAAAATGACGGTATGTTCAACGTCTACGATGACATGAGGGAAAAATTGATACGGCGTGGAATCCCTGCGGGGCAGGTGCGTTTCATCCATGAAGCGAATACCGACGCACAGAAAAAGGAGCTGTTCGCAAAGGTAAGGAGCGGCGAGGTGCGTGTATTGTTTGGCTCTACCCAGAAGATGGGCGCAGGTACAAACGTGCAGGACAGGCTGATTGCCATCCATAATCTCGACTGCCCGTGGAAGCCGTCGTGCTTGGAACAGCGTCAAGGTCGTCTGGAAAGGCAGGGCAATATGTTTCCCGAAGTGGAGGTTTACCGCTATGTGACGGAACAGACTTTTGATGCGTACCTCTATCAGCTTGTCGAGGGAAAGCAGAAATTCATCTCCCAGATAATGACGAGCAAAAGCCCCGTGCGTTCTGCCGAGGACGTGGACGAGGTCGCCCTCTCTTTTGCGGAGGTGAAAATGCTTGCCACGGGCGATGAGCGTTTCAAGGAAAAAATGGATTTGGATATGCAGGTGGCGAAGCTGAAAGTCTTGAAGCAGAGCTACCTTTCCGAACATTACGACCTTGAGGACAGGATTCTGAAGCATTACCCGCAGGAGATTAAGGAGTATGAGGAACGCATTATAGGCTACGAAAACGATGTGGAGATTGCCAGCCAGCACAAGCCGCAGGGCGAGGATAAATTCTGCCCGATGACTTTAAACGGCGTGACCTACAAAGAAAAAGCGGACGCAGGCGGGATGCTGCTTGCCATCTGCAAGGAAAACCCGCTGTCACAGCCGGTACAAATCGGCAGCTACCGTGGCTTTCAGATGGAGGTTTTCTATGATACCGTCAATGCCCACTACTGCTTAAATTTATGCGGAATGAGGAAATACAAAGTGGATTTAGGAACGGATGCCCTCGGCAATCTGACCCGAATCGAGAATGAGATTGCCAAGCTCCCCGCCAGACTGGAAGCCGCCAAGACGAGAAAGGAGGAAACCACCGCACAGCTTGAAACCGCAAAAGAGGAAGTGAAGAAGCCGTTTGCCTTTGAAAATGAGCTGAAAGAAAAGACGGAGCGGCTCAACGAACTCAATATCGAACTCAATCTAAATGAAAAAGACAACTCCGTGATTGACGATGAGCCAGAGCAGGACGACGGGCAGCCAGAGAAAAAATGCACGGACAGGGAGCGGTAAATCCAGTTTGTACATTTGTACTGCTGATTTTGGGGTATTATAATAAGGACGATTAGAAAAAATCGGAGGTGAGAAAGAATGTCTGATGCGTTCAGATTTGAAACTTTTGTAGATGTTCATGACAATGTTTTTAATGAATATCTCGGTTCTGTCATCGCAAAGCTGTCCAGAGAAAACGAGGAATACCGTGCCATAAGAGCCGAGATTGAGAGCCTTTATGGAAAATATCCGAAAGTCTTAGGCGTGTTTGACACGGAAACAGCGGAGGAACTGACCGAAGAAGAATGTGCCGCACTGATTAAGGTGATGGAGCTTAGGAACAGACTTACGGACATGGAGATGCAGTCGGCCTACTTCCGTGGATGTTATGACAGCGTGGGGTATCTGAAAAAGGCAGGGATTTTATAACGGACTGACCGAGAAAAAAGGCGGTGTCGGCGTGAAAGCTGATGCCGTCTTTTACATAGCTGAATGAATATATAAATTTACGCAGTTGGGGACAATGACTGGATTTCTTGAAAAGTTCATAATCTAGGAGTATAATAAAAACTGCATATTTGCATTGTTAGGAGATAGTCATAAAATGAAAAATAATTTTATACTTTGGGTTATAATTTCTTTGATAGTCATGTTGGCTTTACCGTGGCTTGCAGTTTCCTTTGTAAAGGATGATGCAGGAATGGCAGTGTGTTTTATATTATTCTTTGCCATAAATCCAATATATTCTGTTATTTTGGGTGTTTTTGCAGGAAAAAATATAAAAAGGTTATGGGGAATGCCTGTCATTTCAGCAGTATTATTCCAGCTTGGTTCATGGATATTTTTTAGCATGGGTGAAAGGGCATTTATTTGGTATGCAGGTGTTTATCTGATATTGGGAATAGTAGCTATGACAATTTCCATGATTATCCATAGGAAAACACAAAGGTAATGTCTGATTTGTTTTTTGCAAAGGTTGGTGATAATATGAAAAATAAGTTTAGAAACAAGGCAGTAAGCTCAGTAAGTATAATTGGAAAAGATGATGGACCGACATCTGTTTTTATAGTAGGGAGAAGTAATTCAAAACGGACTCTTAAGCAAAATATACACAAATTTTTTTATGATGTGAGAAAAAAGCGGATTGTCAAATCATTAAAAGCGAATCCGCATTCTATGGAGCAGGTAGCCGATTATATAACAGAATTAGGATTCTCAGAGGTCGATAAGTCAGAATCAGAATATAAAACAGAATATTCTCAAATGAGGGCATCTTTCATTATGCAGTATAAGCCTGAATTACTCGGAGATTTGGCAGAAGCTCCAAAACTTGAGAATCATGAGGAAGGAACTGTAAAACTTTTTATGGCTCAGATAGAGCAAAGGCAGAAAGCGGCAGAAGATATTCCGCCAGATATTTTTGATATTGATTTGCACATATATGAAAAGGGTGATGGAAATAATCAGTCAAGAATAACAGTTGAAAAGAATTATGGCTATATTGGCGGCTCAGCATCTGGCTCAAAAAATGGTTTTATGAGAGAATTTGATAAAACATTCAGAAAGGTTTACCAATATTATGGCGTTACCCAAAAGGATATTGATAACAATACAAAGAGATACATAGAGCTTGTAAAAACACTTGCCAGAAGATAAGAGCATTGCCATATGGCAGAATTTTTAACCGTATTTTTATCAGTGTTATATATAGCCACATAGAGATAAAACAAATTTGTATCATAGGAGAAGTGCATTGATGAAAGATTATATAACAAAACGGGTACATGAATTGTACTGGAATGAAGATATAAATTGTGCAAGGACAGCACTTATCTGTTTAAGTGAAGTATTTAAAATTGCCATTGAGCCGCAAACAATCTGGTCTGCGGTCGGATTGCATGGTGCGGGTGGATATAGGGCACAGTGTGGTTTAGTTGAAGGCTCGCTTATGTTTATAGGGATTTATCTTCATACGATGGGAAAAAAAGAAAATGAAATTGTATCTGCTTGTTATAATTTTGCATCTGCATTTGATAGAGAGTTTGGTTCATTAAGATGTTTTGAACTGCGTCCTACGGGTTTTTCGGAGAGCGACCCGCCACATATGTGTGAAAATTTGACTTGTAGTGGAATCGAATTTGCATATCAATATATTTTAGAAATCACAAAGCTGTAGACAGATTTTTCTTTGTGACAAGCTTTCAATTACAATTTTATAATATTTTACATAGCCGAGAGGTTTTCACAATGAAAATCCCTCGGTTTATTTTATTTTCAAGGAGGTGTGTGATTGAGTTACCAAGAGTACAGACAGTCCCTTAACCAAAGGCTGACCGACAAGGTACAGCGGGAGCTTTCCTCTTTTCGGGAAGAAATGCAGGCAAAAACGCCGCAGGAAATTTACGATGCCGCATATCAGATTGCCATGAAAAATGAGATTGCCGATTGTTTTTCCAATGTGGATTATTCCCCGCAGGCGGCAAAAGCCCTTATGAAATCCCCGAATCTTTTGCAGGGTATTTATGAGGAATGGCTTGGACGGGAGGATTCCCACATGGATGAACTGCGCCAGACCATCGCAGATTTTAAGTCCTATATGGTTAAGACGGAAAAGATTTTGTCTGGGAAAGAGAGGTGAGCTTGCTTGGATGAGAAGTAACAGACCCTATGTGCAGATTGACCCAGATGTGCTTGAGCAGGCAAGGCAGATAGATTTACTCTCCTTTCTTAGAGCCTACGAGCCGAGCAACCTTGTCAAAGTCAAAGGCACAACGAACGTGTACTGTACCGCCGAGCATGACAGCCTAAAGATTTCCAACGGCAAATGGTACTGGTGGTCGAGGGGCTTCGGCGGTTATTCCGCCCTTGATTATCTGATGAAAGTTAAGGAGTACGGCTTTGTGGAAGCCGTGGAAGTCCTCACGGGGCAGACGATGGCGGACTGGAAACCGCCGCCCCCTGCCGTGAAGAAAGACGAGCCAAAAGTTCTGCTCCTGCCGTTGAAGAACAAAAATTGCAATAGAGTGACGGAATATCTTTTCGGGCGTGGCATTGACTACCAGATTATCCAAGAGTGCATTGCCGAGGGGATTATTTTTGAGAGTGCCGACTACCACAACGCTGTTTTTATTGGGAAAGATGAAAACGGGACGCCAAAGTACGCCGCCTGCCGTGGCACGATGGGGAGCTTCAAGCGTGACGCATCGGGCAGCGACAAGCGGTATTCGTTTCGGCTTCTGGCAAATGAGCCGACCGATGCCGTGCATTTATTTGAAGCCGCCATTGACTTATTATCCTACGCCACCTATTTAAAATGCGAGGGCAGGGATTATAAGGCAGAGAATCTTCTCTCACTGTCGGGCGTGTACCAGCCGAAGAAAGAGCTGAACGAAAGCAAAATCCCCGTTGCCCTCACGACTTTTTTAAAATCAAACCCACAAATTAAAACAATATTTCTGCATCTGGATAAGGACAAAGCAGGTCGGCTATGTACCGCAGCTTTGAAAGAATTATTGCAGAAAGACTACCGAATCGTTGATGAACCGCCGCCAGTCGGCAAAGACTTCAACGATTTTTTAATGTCTTATCTGGGGATTGCAATGCAGAAACCGAGCCGTGAAAGGAGGGATGCCCGCTGACTATATGAGGATTTTTCAGTAAGAAATGACTGTAACCACAACAAAATTTCAGACCGAAAGGGAGGAAAGAACGATTGAAAAATTATGAAGTGACCCTTGTCGCCCACTATGCAAAGACCGTTTCCATCCATGCCGACAGTCCCGAACAGGCGGCGGAGAAGTTAAAGACCGTACTGTTTGACACCGACCTTGTAAAGTTTTCCGACGGGGATTTTGTCTGCGGCGAAGCCGAGATTAACGACCCTATGGAGGACGCAGGGGAAGAAAGCGAATCCGAGGGAGAGGATTTAGAGGACGGCTGCTGTTCGGAATGTCCGTGCTTCAGAACGGTGTGTAAAGGATGCTGCCATGAGGGCGGGGATTAAAGACACGTCTTACCAAGCACTGAATTTGGTTATCCATCTGCCGATGGAAACAAAATTCGCTTGTTAGGGGACGACCCCTAATACCCCGTGGAAAAGACTGCCACCAGAGTGCGGCAGGAAGAAAGGAGTTTTTAAGGATGAGAGATTTATTGTTCTTCGCCCTCGGCACAACGCTCGGCGGGATGTGCGGCGTGGCGTGTATGTGCGTGCTGCAGATTAACAGGCTCTCCGAGGGAAAGGGGGATTTGGATGCGGAAACGAAACGTGCAGATACTGTTCCGACTGACCGAGGAAGAAGCTGAATACCTCTGCTCCCTTGCGGAGCGGGCGGGGCACTCAAGGCAAGCCCTGCTCCAGTCGATGGTCATGGGTTACCGTTTATGCGAGAAGCCAGACCCAGAGTTCTATAAAATTATGCGGGAATTGTCCGCCATCGGCAACCGCATCAACCAGCTTGCGGCAAAGGCGAACGCCTTGAACTTTGTGGATACGCCGATGCTCTACGACGAAGCCAAACAGTGGAGGGACTTCCGTCTGGACGTGGGCAGATGCTACCTTGTGCCGAGGAAGATGTCTGGCTGATGGCGGTCTGCGAGATATGGGATGTAAAAGGCAGGCTCGACCACCCCATCGACTATGCGGAGAACCCAGAAAAGACCGCCAACCCCAAATACACGGATGCGGACTTGCAGGCGATGGGCGACGTGATGAAGTACGCCACCAACGGCGACAAGACGGAGCGGCAGTTTTTCGTCACAGGCGTAAACTGCGACCCTGCCACCGCAAGGGACGAGATGATGATAGCCAAAGCACAATGGAACGACCAGAGTGAGATTGTCTGTTATCACGGCTTCCAGAGCTTCAAGGCAGGCGAGGTCACGCCAGAGCAGGCACATGAGGTCGGCGTGAAACTGGCGGAGAAGATGTGGGGCGACCGATTCCAAGTGATTGTGGCGACGCATCTGAATACGGAATGCCTGCACAACCACTTTGTCGTCAATTCAGTTTCCTACGTTGACGGCAGGCATTACCACGACAACAAAAAGAACCTGCGGCTGCTCCGCCAGCGTTCGGATGAATTGTGCCGTGAGTATTCCTTATCGGTCATCGAACACCCAAGTGGCAGGAAGAAGCCATATGTCCTCTGCCAAGCGGAGAAGAACGGCTTGCCCACAAGGGACAGTGTGGCACGGCAGGCGGTGGACGAAGCCATCTCAAAATCATTTACGCTGAAAGACTTTGACCGCCAGTTGTCGGAAATGGGATACCGCATCAATTTTGACCCCAACCGAAAATACTGGACGATAATCAGTAAGGGATGGCAAAGACCGAAGCGGTTATATAGGCTCGGCGGGGATTATACCAATGAGAGGATTTTAGAGCGTATCAGGGAAAATTCCTATGCAGTCAAGTTCTCCCGATTTGCCGAGCCTGCAGAACCCGTCAAGGTCATAAGGGTAAAAGGCACGTTAAAGGATGCAAAGAAAATCGGCGGCTTGCGTGGGCTGTATCTCCACTACTGCTACAAGCTCGGCATCCTGCCAAAGAAGAAACAACCGAATTACGCACGGCTTCACTATCTTTTGAAAGACGACCTTATGAAGATGGAAGCCATCACAAACGAAACAAGGCTGCTCTGCCGCAACCATATCGACACGGCGGAGCAGCTTTTGTCTTATAAAGGCTCTCTGGAATCCGAGATGCAGGAGCTGACCGAACAGCGCAAGGGGCTTTACTCCCAATCCCGAAAATCTGTCGGGGAAGAAAAAGAAGCGGTCAAGGCTCGGCTGTCAGAAATCACAGGGCGCATGAAAATACTGCGGAGGGAGGTCAGATTATGTGAGGGAATCGAAGCCCGCAGCGACATTCTCAAAGAGAAGTTGCAGACCATACGGGCAGACGAGAACAAAGAAAAAGGAAAGGAGCTGATGAAGCATGAACACAGGCGGCGAAGCGGCGGAGCAAATCGTAAGGATGAGCTTGGAGGGATTTGAAGTTGCTGCCAAAATCACGGGGGCGGGTGCGAAAAACATCGCCATCCTGCTCTACTCCATTTTAAAAGAGGAGCAGAAAACCAAAGGAAAGGCAAGGCTCACAAATATGCTCCGCTCTGGAAAGGAGCTGAAAGTCTTTACCGTAAAGAGCGGCGACTTGAAGAAGTTCACGCAGGAAGCGAAGAAATACGGCGTACTCTACTGCGTCCTCGCAGACCGCAAGAACAAAGACCCCAATGCGGAGGTGGACGTGATTGCCCGTGCGGAGGACGCATCGAAAATCAGCCGCATCGTGGAGCGGTTCAGCCTTGCGTCGGTGGATACCGCTTCCATCGTGACCGAAGCGGAGAAATCGAAAGGGGCAAAGGGCAAAACGAAAGAAGAAAAGAGCAAGCTGAAAGATGCCAAGACCGCAGATGCGAAAGACACAGGGGCAAAGGACGGTCAGCCAGAGCCAGACCTCGGCGTGGAGGAAAAGGCGGAGAAAGACAGGCTCATGGACGCCCTTATGGGAAAGCCCGTGCAGAAAGAGGAGAACGCCCCAAACCCCTCGGTGGCAAAGACAGAAAAATCCCCTCTGTCCGAGCCTACCTTAAAGCAGCAAAGGAAGCCCGCAGAGGGGGCTACTATGGCTAAGGCGGAGAAGCCGTCAGTCAGGGAGGAACTGCGGAAAATCAAGGAGGGCAGAAAGGAGCAGGAGGCGGGCGTTTCCCCTGCAAAAGAGAAATCTCCCGACAGGGCGAAGAAGCCGCCCGCAGGAAAGACGGAGCATAAGCAGCCCCAGAAGCGGAAACGCAGACCGAAATCGAAAGGAGAAAGATAATTATGAGTATATATGACGTATTCAGCGGCGGCGGCAGACCTTTTAACAAAGAGGAATGGGCTGCCCAGAAGCAGGAGCAGCGGAAAGCAGCCTATGAGCTGATAGACACGACCTGCGAAAAAATGATGGCGGACGGCGTGGCGTTTCAGCAGTACCTTGACGTGCAGGGGCATTTTGACCGCTACTCCGTCAACAACGCCATCTTGGTTTCGGCACAGATGCCCGAAGCGACGCAGTTAAAAGATTACGGCATGATTTTGTCAAGATTAGTTGACACATTTTCCTCAAGGATTT
>ULSH01068639.1_pt1 | contig 26335 bp, 19 predicted proteins | sample 1956151 | NCBI WGS metagenome assembly ULSH01 (sample SAMEA4835702, study PRJEB28245) | human gut metagenome | biome: gut microbiome; material: fecal sample | place: Denmark | collected 2008 | reverse complement strand
CATTACTCACATTTAAATGCCATTTTTAGCGAAAATCGCCGCCCTGTTGCTTTTTTACACAAGCATTTTGTGATCAGCATCACGTCAATTACCTCTCTACCCCCTACATTTATGTGACTGATATCACACAAAAGGCCGCCGACTGGACAGTTAACCGATTCAGTGCCAGATTTCGCAGTATCTACAAGGTCCGGCTACCTCTGCCGCCACATTAACAAAAAACCTCGGGCTTCCAGCCTGCGCGACAGCAAACATAAGAAGGGGTGTTTTTATGTCATCCGATATTAAGATCAAAGTGCAAAGCTTTGGTCGTTTCCTCAGCAACATGGTGATGCCAAATATCGGCGCGTTTATCGCGTGGGGTATCATCACCGCGTTATTTATTCCAACAGGGTGGTTACCGAACGAAACGCTGGCGAAGCTGGTCGGGCCGATGATCACTTATCTCCTGCCGCTGCTGATCGGTTATACCGGTGGTAAGCTGGTAGGCGGCGAACGTGGCGGCGTAGTCGGTGCCATTACCACCATGGGCGTTATCGTCGGCGCAGACATGCCGATGTTCCTCGGTTCTATGATTGCAGGTCCGCTGGGCGGCTGGTGCATTAAGCACTTCGACCGCTGGGTAGACGGTAAGATCAAATCCGGTTTTGAGATGCTGGTGAATAACTTCTCCGCTGGCATCATCGGGATGATCCTCGCTATTCTGGCGTTCCTCGGCATTGGTCCAATTGTTGAAGCCCTGTCCAAAATGCTGGCTGCGGGCGTTAACTTCATGGTTGTCCATGACATGCTGCCGCTGGCGTCTATCTTTGTTGAACCGGCGAAAATCCTGTTCCTCAACAACGCCATTAACCACGGTATCTTCTCGCCGCTGGGTATTCAGCAGTCCCATGAACTGGGTAAATCCATCTTCTTCCTGATTGAAGCTAACCCAGGTCCAGGTATGGGCGTGCTGCTGGCGTACATGTTCTTTGGTCGTGGTAGCGCTAAACAGTCTGCGGGCGGTGCGGCAATCATCCACTTCCTGGGGGGTATCCACGAAATCTACTTCCCGTATGTGCTGATGAATCCGCGTCTGATTCTAGCCGTTATCCTCGGCGGTATGACTGGCGTGTTCACGCTGACTATCCTGGGCGGTGGTCTGGTTTCTCCGGCATCTCCGGGTTCTATCCTTGCTGTACTGGCAATGACACCAAAAGGTGCTTATTTCGCTAACATCGCGGGTGTATGTGCGGCGATGGCTGTCTCCTTCGTTGTCTCTGCCATTCTGCTGAAAACCAGCAAAGTGAAAGAAGAAGATGATATTGAAGCAGCAACTCGTCGTATGCAGGACATGAAAGCTGAGTCTAAAGGTGCGTCTCCGCTGTCTGCGGGCGATGTGACTAACGACCTGAGCCACGTACGTAAAATCATCGTTGCCTGTGATGCCGGTATGGGTTCCAGTGCGATGGGCGCAGGTGTGCTGCGTAAGAAAATTCAGGATGCAGGTCTGTCGCAGATTTCGGTCACTAACAGCGCGATCAACAACCTGCCGCCAGATGTGGACCTGGTCATCACTCACCGTGACCTGACCGAACGCGCTATGCGCCAGGTTCCGCAGGCACAGCATATTTCGCTGACCAACTTCCTCGACAGCGGCCTGTACACCAGCCTGACCGAACGCCTGGTTGCTGCCCAGCGCCATACTGAAAACGAAGTGAAAGTGAAAGACAGTCTGAAAGACAGCTTTGACGATTCCAGTGCTAACCTGTTCAAACTAGGCGCGGAGAACATCTTCCTCGGTCGCAAAGCGGCCACCAAAGAAGAAGCGATTCGTTTTGCTGGCGAGCAGCTGGTGAAAGGCGGTTACGTTGAGCCAGAATACGTTCAGGCGATGCTGGATCGTGAAAAACTGACCCCGACTTATCTGGGTGAGTCTATCGCGGTGCCACACGGTACGGTTGAAGCGAAAGATCGCGTACTGAAAACGGGCGTGGTGTTCTGCCAGTACCCGGAAGGCGTGCGCTTCGGTGAAGAAGAAGATGACATTGCCCGTCTGGTGATTGGTATTGCTGCCCGTAACAACGAGCACATTCAGGTTATCACCAGCCTGACCAATGCGCTGGATGATGAGTCCGTCATCGAGCGTCTGGCACACACCACCAGCGTGGATGAAGTGCTGGAACTGCTGGCTGGTCGTAAGTAATACAATCCCTCCCTCTCCACATGGAGAGGGTTTGGGTGAGGGAAAAGCCTCACCCCAGCCCTCTCGGGTAAAAACATTGATGAAGGTTAATACTATGAAAGCATTACATTTTGGCGCAGGTAATATCGGTCGTGGCTTTATCGGTAAACTGCTGGCAGACGCGGGTATCCAACTGACGTTTGCCGATGTCAATCAGGTGGTACTTGATGCCCTGAATGCCCGTCATAGCTATCAGGTTCATGTGGTTGGTGAAACCGAGCAGGTAGATACCGTTTCCGGCGTCAATGCTGTCAGCAGCATTGGTGATGATGTCGTTGATCTGATTGCTCAGGTTGATTTAGTCACTACCGCCGTGGGCCCGGTTGTGCTGGAACGTATTGCCCCGGCAATCGCCAAAGGGCTGGTGAAACGTAAAGAACAAGGTAATGAATCCCCGCTGAACATCATCGCTTGTGAAAACATGGTCCGCGGCACCACACAGCTGAAAGGACATGTGATGAACGCCCTGCCGGAAGATGCCAAAGCGTGGGTAGAAGAACACGTTGGCTTTGTTGATTCCGCCGTTGACCGCATCGTGCCGCCTTCGGCTTCTGCAACCAACGATCCGCTGGAAGTGACGGTAGAAACATTCAGCGAATGGATTGTTGATAAAACCCAGTTCAAAGGCGCGCTGCCGAACATCCCAGGCATGGAGTTAACCGACAACCTGATGGCATTTGTCGAACGTAAACTCTTCACCCTGAATACGGGTCATGCTATAACCGCGTACCTCGGAAAACTGGCGGGTCATCAGACCATTCGTGATGCGATTCTCGACGAGAAAATCCGCGCGGTGGTAAAAGGTGCGATGGAAGAAAGCGGTGCGGTACTGATCAAGCGCTACGGCTTTGACGCAGACAAGCATGCGGCATACATCCAGAAAATCCTCGGTCGTTTCGAGAACCCGTATCTGAAAGATGATGTAGAGCGCGTAGGCCGTCAGCCGCTGCGTAAACTGAGCGCTGGTGACCGTCTGATTAAGCCACTGCTCGGTACACTGGAATATGGTCTGCCACATAAAAACCTGATTGAAGGTATTGCCGCTGCAATGCACTTCCGCAGTGAAGATGATCCGCAGGCTCAGGAACTGGCAGCACTGATCGCTGACAAAGGTCCGCAGGCGGCGCTGGCACAGATTTCCGGTCTTGATGCCAACAGCGAGGTTGTATCCGAGGCGGTAACCGCTTATAAAGCAATGCAATAATGGTGGACCAGGCGCAGGACACCCTGCGCCCGAATAACAGATTGTCAGATATGCAGGCAACAATGGAACAAACCCAGGCCTTTGAAAACAGTGTGCTTGAGCGTCTGAATGCTGGCAAAACCGTGCGAAGCTTTCTGATCACCGCCGTCGAGCTTTTGACCGAGGCGGTAAATCTTCTGGTGCTTCAGGTATTCCGCAAAGACGATTACGCGGTGAAGTATGCTGTAGAACCGTTACTCGACGGCGATGGTCCGCTGGGCGATCTTTCTGTGCGTTTAAAACTCATTTACGGGTTGGGCGTCATTAACCGCCAGGAATACGAAGATGCGGAACTGCTGATGGCATTGCGTGAAGAGCTAAATCACGACGGCAACGAGTACGCGTTTACCGACGACGAAATCCTTGGACCCTTTGGTGAACTGCATTGCGTGGCGGCGTTACCACCGCCGCCACAGTTTGAACCTGCAGACTCCAGTTTGTATGCAATGCAAATTCAGCGTTACCAACAGGCTGTGCGATCAACAATGGTCCTTTCACTGACAGAGCTGATTTCCAAAATCAGCTTAAAAAAAGCCTTTCAAAAGTAAGTACTTTCGCTTACTTCTCCTCTACCTGTTTCGGCCGATAAAGCCGACGATAATATTCCAGACGTTGTAGATATAACGGCACGCTTTCATCAGGTATTCCGGACGGAATCGCGTTACGGGGAGGTAGTTTTTTCAGATACTCCCGGAACGCCTGGCTCGATGCCATGAAATCTACGGCTTTATCGATAAGAAGCGGAACGTTTTCACCTAATTTGCCCATGATGATATCTCCGTATTACCCCGCGCCGGGAATGCGCGGCCGCCAATTTTAGTTTAGATCCCGGTATAAATGACATTAAGGAAAACGTGCTCAATCCTCAATAATCATCCGTTTCTATTAACTATCTTTTTTCTTTAAATTTCTTAATTAATCAATAAATTGCGTAGTTTTTAAGCATGTTAATGTTTACGTTATAGAACTATTGCAATGTCATCAGTTGTGAACAAAGCACCTGGTCGCGCATACTAGGGGCTATAAATTTATCTTTATCAGAAGCCATCACATGAAAGAAGTCGAAAAAAACGAAATCAAACGTCTCAGCGATCGTCTGGACGCCATCCGCCACCAGCAGGCCGATCTGTCGCTGGTTGAAGCCGCAGACAAATATGCCGAACTGGAAAAAGAGAAAGCCACTCTGGAAGCAGAAATTGCTCGCCTGCGCGAAGTTCACAGCCAGAAACTCAGTAAGGAAGCACAGAAGCTGATGAAGATGCCGTTCCAGCGCGCGATTACTAAAAAAGAGCAAGCTGATATGGGTAAACTGAAGAAGAGCGTTCGCGGACTGGTCGTTGTGCACCCAATGACCGCGCTGGGCCGTGAAATGGGCCTGCAAGAGATGACAGGGTTCTCTAAGACCGCGTTTTAAGTTCCTTTCTCGTCGCTGTAATTACAGCCACTCACGATTTACTCGCTCCTGCTGGCACATGCAGGAGCCTGTTTCAGAGATCGAATATTTGTAACGTTCTTAACATTATATATTCAACTCCACCTACACTTCTGAGCGATCTGAGCAGGCTAAATTCTGAAAAGCAGGTACAAATTGAATAATGATGTATCAATATCAACAATGAATTACCGCATAGCAATGCTTGAAACATAATTAATTATTTAAATTTTTCTATCAGAATCGCAAACTTCGCAATAAAACATCACTCAACTGAATATTTACCTTTCCCTGCCCTGGGCCTTTATCCGGTGAAACATTTGACATTGATTGACACCGATCATTAAAATCCGCGCGATTAATATTATTGGCTACAAACCGAAATTGTTTGACACTTAATAACATATTCGCACAACCGATTAATACAAAAATTCTCTAACAAATTTATTTGTCGGATATGCTCCACTCTAATCATTCATAAAAAAAATGATTGTGCCGTAATTATCAACTGTATCGGGATTATGAAAAGGAATTCATCCTATGAACCTAAAGAAAACACTGTTAAGCGTGTTAATAATAGTGCCTCTCTGCTTATTGGCAGGGTGTGACTATATTGAAAAAGCGAGTAAGGTCGACGACCTCGTTACACAGCAAGAGTTGCAAAAAAGCAAAATTGAGGCGCTTGAGAAACAACAGGAACTCGATAAGCGAAAGATAGAACATTTTGAAAAACAACAAACTACTATCATAAATAGTACCAAGACGCTCGCTGGCGTGGTGAAGGCGGTTAAAGACAAACAGGACGAATTTGTCTTTACAGAATTTAACCCGGCACAAACCCAATACTTCATTTTAAATAACGGCTCTGTTGGTTTGGCAGGCCGGGTGCTGGCTATTGATGCAGTTGAAAATGGCAGCGTTATTCGTATTTCGCTGGTTAATTTATTAAGCGTTCCCGTATCAAATATTGGCTTTCATGCGACATGAGGCAATGAAAGACCCACCGATGCCAAAGATGTAGCAAAGTGGCAACAATTACTTTTCAACACCACACTGAATTCCACTCTGCAATTAATGCCTGGTCAATGGCAAGACATTAATCTGACATTAAAAGGCGTTTCGCCTAATAACCTGAAGTATCTGAAGTTGTCCATCAATATGGCCAATCTCCAGTTCGACACTGTTCAATCTGCTGAAACTCGGCAGCGAAAAAACAAAAAATAAATGCAGCTTCTGCGCTTATATCAAGGAATAGAGAGCATCAATAATGAACAAAATTTTTAAAGTTATCTGGAATCCAGCGACGGGCAGTTACAGCGTTGCCAGCGAAACGGCGAAAAGTCGTGGGAAGAAGAGCGGGCGCAGTAAGCTGTTAATTTCTGCACTGGTTGCGGGTGGATTATTGTCGTCGTCTGGGGCATTAGCTCAGGCAGGGTTAGATACAGGTACTGGTGTTACCCCTGCTGGTCATAATAATGGAACAGGTTGGATAGCTATTGGTACCGATGCTGAAGCAAGCACTCATACCACAACGAATGGCGCAGCAACTGCCGTGGGCTACTACTCCAAAGCGTTAGGTATGTGGAGTACTGCGTTAGGTGCATATAGCGAATCGAATGGCAATGCTTCACTGGCTCTTGGGGTTAAAGCACAATCTAACGGTGACCGCTCTATTTCGATGGGCGCTTCGTCGAGTGCAAGCATAAATGCGGGTTACTCCATCGCGATGGGGGTATTTGCTTTCACCGATGCAGAGTACGCGGTAGCCCTTGGCAATGAGAGCAAGGCACTTGGTAAATACAGCCTTGCATTAGGAAACGCAAGTCAGGCATCTGGCGAATCCAGTATTGCATTAGGTAACACAAGTGAAGCCAGCGAACAAAACGCGATTGCGCTGGGGCAAGGCAGCATTGCGAGCAAAGTGAACTCAATCGCGTTGGGCAGTAACAGTTCGTCTGCAGGAGAGAATGCCATCGCGCTAGGAGAGGGCAGTGCCGCGGGAGGCAGCAACAGTCTAGCTTTCGGTAGTCAATCCAGGGCAAGCGGCAATGATTCTGTCGCCCTCGGTGTAGGGGCTACAGCAGCGACCGACAATTCTGTCGCTATCGGCGCAGGATCGACCACTGATGCAAGCAATACAGTTTCAGTTGGCAACAGCACAACAAAACGCAAAATTGTTAATATGGCTGCCGGTGCCATAAGCAACACCAGTACCGATGCCATCAACGGCTCACAGCTTTATACGATCAGTGATTCAGTCGCCAAACGGCTCGGGGGAGGCGCTACTGTAGGCAGCGACGGCACCGTAACCGCACTAAGCTACGCGTTGAAAAGCGGCACCTATAATAACGTGGGTGATGCTCTGTCAGGAATCGACAATAATACTCTGCAATGGAATAGAACCGCGGGGGCATTCACCGCTGCACACGGCTCAAATACCACCAGTAAAATCACTAATGTTGCTAAAGGTACGGTTTCTGCAACCAGCACCGATGTAGTAAACGGCTCTCAATTGTACGACCTGCAGCAGGATGCTCTGTTGTGGAACGGCACCGCGTTCAGCGCCGCACACGGCACCGACGTCACCAGCAAAATCACCAATGTCACCGCTGGCGAACTCTCTGATACCAGCACCGACGCCGTCAACGGTTCTCAGCTGAAAGCGACCAAGGACGATGTGGCGGCAAACACCACCAACATCACTAACCTGACGAGCGAAGTGGCTGGCAACACCACCAGTATCACTAACCTGACTGATACGGTGACTAACCTCGGTGAAGACGCCCTGAAATGGGACGACGCCGCAGGCGCATTCACCGCTGCACACGGCACTAACGCCACCAACAAAATCACCAATGTCACCGCTGGTGAACTCTCTGATACCAGCACCGACGCCGTCAACGGTTCTCAGCTGAAAGCGACCAAGGACGATGTGGCGGCAAACACCACCAACATCACTAACCTGACTGGCGAAGTGGCTGGCAACACCACCAGTATCACCAACCTGACTGATACGGTGAATAATCTCGGTGAAGACGCCCTGAAATGGGACGACGCCGCAGGCGCATTCACCGCTGCACACGGTACTAACGCCACCAACAAAATCAGCAACGTACAAGCTGGCATAGTCTCCTCTGACAGCACTGACGCCATAAATGGCTCACAACTTTACGGTTTGGCTGATTCATTCACGTCCTATCTGGGTGGTGGTGCTGATATTAGCGATACAGGTGTATTAACCGGGCCAACCTATAGTATTGGCGGCACTGACTACACTAACGTCGGGGATGCTCTGGCTGCGATTAACACTTCATTTAGTGATTCTCTCGGTGATGCTCTGCTCTGGGATACAACCGCAGGCAAATTCAGCGCCAAACACGGCATTAATAATGATCCCAGTGTAATCACTGATGTTGCAAACGGTGCAGTCTCGTCCACCAGTAGCGACGCTATTAACGGTTCGCAACTTTATGGCGTTAGTGACTACATTGCCGATGCTCTGGGCGGGAACGCTGTGGTGAATGCGGACGGCAGTATCACTACACCGACTTATGCCATAGCGGGTGGAAGTTACAACAACGTTGGTGACGCACTGGAAGCGATCGATACCACGCTGGATGACGCCCTGCTCTGGGATGCGACAGCCAATGACGGTGCTGGTGCATTCAGCGCCGGTCGCGGGGTAGATAACACCGCCAGTAAGATTACTAACGTCGCAAATGGTGCAATCTCTGCCACCAGCAGCGACGCGATTAACGGCTCACAACTCTATACCACCAATAAGTACATCGCTGATGCGCTGGGCGGTGATGCAGAAGTTAACGCTGACGGCACTATCACTGCGCCGACTTACACCATTGCAAATACCGATTACAACAACGTCGGTGAAGCTCTGGATGCGCTTGATGAGAACGCGCTGCTGTGGGATGCGACCGCCAATAACGGCGAAGGGGCTTACAACGCCAGTCATGATGGCAAAGCCAGCATCATCACTAATGTCGCTGATGGTAATATCGGGGAAGGCAGCACCGATGCTATCAACGGTTCTCAGCTGTTTAACACCAATATGCTGATCCAGCAGAACAGCGAAGTCATTAATCAGCTTGCTGGTAACACCAGTGAAACCTACATCGAAGAAAATGGTGCAGGTATTAACTATGTGCGTACCAATGACACCGGTTTAACCTTCACCGATGCCAGCGCACAGGGTGTTGGCGCTACAGCAGTGGGTTATAACTCTGTTGCTTCCAAAGCCAGCAGCGTAGCCATTGGTCAGGACAGCCGCAGCGAAGTTGAGACGGGTATCGCCCTGGGTAGCAGTTCCGTTTCCAGCCGTTTAATAGTTAAAGGTTCTCGTGACACCAGCGTGTCGGAAGAAGGTGTTGTGATTGGTTATGACACAACTGATGGTGAACTGCTTGGCGCATTGTCGATCGGTGACGATGGTAAATATCGTCAAATCATCAACGTAGCCGATGGTTCCGAAGCCCATGACGCCGTTACGGTTCGCCAGTTGCAAAACGCTATTGGCGCGGTCGCCACTACGCCAACCAAGTACTATCACGCCAACTCAACGGCAGAAGACTCACTGGCAGTCGGTGAAGACTCGCTGGCAATGGGCGCAAAAACCATCGTTAATGGTAATGCTGGTATTGGTATCGGCCTGAACACTTTAGTTCTGGCAGATGCGATTAACGGTATTGCTATCGGTAGCAACGCGCGTGCAAACCATGCAAACAGCATTGCAATGGGGAATGGTTCTCAGACTACCCGTGGTGCGCAGACCAACTACACCGCCTACAACATGGACGCACCGCAGAACTCTGTGGGTGAGTTCTCTGTCGGCAGTGAAGACGGTCAACGTCAGATCACCAACGTCGCAGCAGGTTCGGCTGATACCGATGCGGTCAACGTGGGTCAATTGAAAGTAACGGACGCGCAGGTTTCCCAGAATACCCAGAGTATTACTAACCTGAACAATCAGGTGACGAATCTGGATACTCGCGTTACCAATATCGAAAACGGCATTGGCGATATCGTAACCACCGGTAGCACCAAATACTTCAAGACCAACACCGATGGCGTAGATGCCAACGCGCAGGGTAAAGACAGTGTTGCGATTGGTTCTGGTTCCATTGCTGCCGCTGACAACAGCGTCGCGCTGGGTACCGGTTCCGTGGCCAACGAAGAAAATACCATCTCTGTGGGTTCTTCTACCAACCAGCGTCGTATCACCAACGTTGCTGCAGGTGTTAATGCCACCGATGCGGTTAACGTTTCGCAGCTGAAGTCTTCTGAGGCAGGCGGCGTTCGTTACGACACCAAAGCTGATGGTTCTATAGACTACAGCAACATCACTCTCGGTGGTGGTAATGGCGGTACGACTCGCATCAGCAACGTCTCCGCTGGCGTCAACAACAACGACGCAGTGAACTATGCGCAGTTGAAGCAAAGCGTGCAGGAAACGAAGCAATACACCGATCAGCGGATGGTTGAGATGGATAACAAACTGTCCAAAACCGAAAGCAAGTTGAGCGGTGGTATCGCTTCTGCAATGGCAATGACCGGTCTGCCGCAGGCTTACACTCCAGGTGCCAGTATGGCCTCTATTGGTGGCGGTACTTACAACGGTGAATCGGCTGTTGCTTTAGGTGTGTCGATGGTGAGCGCCAATGGTCGTTGGGTCTACAAATTACAAGGTAGTACCAATAGCCAGGGTGAATACTCCGCCGCACTCGGTGCCGGTATTCAGTGGTAATGATCCATTAACTTAGTGTGACTAAGGGCAATTCTCTGATGAGGATTGCCCTTTTCTTTACCAGACATCTCCCTCCACCAAGAATTGGCCCTACCAATTCTTCGCTTATCTGACCTCTGGTTCACAATTCCCCAATTAAAACTCACATCAATGTTGCTAATGCATAACATTTAGTTAACTATCCATTGTCATTATCCCTACACAACACAATTGGCAGTGCCACTTTTACACAACGTGTGACAAGGAGATGAGCAACAGACTCATTACACGGCGTGTGTGGACTGCAGGAGACCTGCAATGAATCTCTGGCAACAAAACTACGATCCCGCCGGGAATATCTGGCTTTCCAGCCTGATAGCATCGCTTCCCATCCTGTTTTTCTTCTTTGCGCTGATTAAGCTCAAACTGAAAGGATACGTCGCCGCCTCATGGACGGTGGCAATCGCCCTTGCCGTGGCTTTGCTGTTCTATAAAATGCCGGTCGCTAACGCGCTGGCCTCGGTGGTTTATGGCTTCTTCTACGGGTTGTGGCCCATCGCGTGGATCATTATTGCAGCGGTGTTCGTCTATAAGATCTCGGTGAAAACCGGGCAGTTTGACATCATCCGCTCGTCTATTCTTTCGATAACCCCTGACCAGCGCCTGCAAATGCTGATTGTCGGTTTCTGTTTCGGCGCTTTCCTTGAAGGAGCCGCAGGCTTTGGCGCACCGGTAGCAATTACCGCCGCATTGCTGGTCGGTCTGGGCTTTAAACCACTCTACGCCGCCGGACTGTGCCTGATTGTTAACACCGCACCAGTGGCATTTGGCGCGATGGGTATTCCGATTCTGGTCGCCGGGCAGGTAACAGGCATCGACAGCTTTGAGATTGGTCAGATGGTGGGGCGTCAGCTGCCGTTTATGACCATTATCGTGCTGTTCTGGATCATGGCGATTATGGACGGTTGGCGCGGTATCAAAGAGACGTGGCCTGCGGTCGTGGTTGCAGGTGGTTCGTTTGCCATTGCTCAATACCTCAGCTCTAACTTCATTGGGCCGGAACTGCCAGACATTATCTCTTCGCTGGTATCACTGCTCTGCCTGACGCTGTTCCTCAAACGCTGGCAACCAGTGCGCGTATTCCGCTTCGGTGACTTGGGGGCGTCACAGGTTGATATGACGCTGGCTCACACAGGTTACACGGCAGGTCAGGTGCTGCGCGCCTGGACACCGTTCCTGTTCCTGACCGCCACCGTAACGCTGTGGAGTATCCCGCCGTTTAAAGCCCTGTTCGCTTCAGGCGGTGCGCTGTATGAGTGGGTGATCAACATTCCGGTGCCGTACCTCGATAAACTGGTTGCCCGTATGCCGCCAGTGGTCAGCGAAGCGACAGCGTATGCCGCCGTGTTTAAGTTTGACTGGTTCTCTGCCACCGGTACCGCCATTCTGTTTGCTGCCCTGCTCTCGATTGTCTGGCTGAAGATGAAACCATCTGACGCTATCAGCACCTTCGGCAGCACGCTGAAAGAACTGGCTCTGCCCATCTACTCCATCGGTATGGTGCTGGCATTCGCCTTTATCTCGAACTATTCCGGTTTGTCATCAACACTGGCGCTGGCACTGGCGCACACCGGTCATGCATTCACCTTCTTCTCGCCGTTCCTCGGCTGGCTTGGTGTCTTCCTGACCGGATCGGATACCTCATCTAACGCCCTGTTCGCCGCCCTGCAAGCCACTGCAGCACAACAAATTGGCGTTTCTGACCTGTTGCTGGTTGCTGCCAACACCACCGGTGGTGTCACCGGCAAAATGATCTCTCCGCAATCTATCGCTATCGCCTGTGCGGCGGTAGGCCTGGTGGGCAAAGAGTCTGATTTGTTCCGCTTTACTGTCAAACACAGCCTGATCTTCACCTGTATGGTGGGCGTGATCACCACGCTTCAGGCCTATGTCTTAACGTGGATGATTCCTTAATGATTGTTTTACCCAGACGCCTGTCAGACGAGGTTGCCGATCGTGTGCGGGCGCTGATTGATGAAAAAAACCTGGAAGCGGGCATGAAGTTGCCCGCTGAACGTCAACTGGCGATGCAACTCGGCGTGTCGAGAAATTCACTGCGCGAGGCGCTGGCGAAACTGGTAAGCGAAGGTGTGCTGCTCAGTCGACGTGGCGGCGGGACGTTTATTCGCTGGCGTCATGACACATGGTCGGAGCAAAACATCGTCCAGCCGCTGAAAACGCTGATGGCCGATGATCCGGATTACAGTTTCGATATTCTGGAAGCCCGCTACGCCATTGAAGCCAGCACCGCGTGGCATGCGGCAATGCGCGCCACACCAGGCGAAAAAGAGAAAATTCAGCTTTGCTTTGAAGCAACGCTAAGTGAAGACCCGGATCTCGCCTCACAAGCGGACGTTCGTTTTCATCTGGCGATTGCCGAAGCCTCACATAACATCGTGCTGCTGCAAACCATGCGCGGTTTCTTCGATGTCCTGCAATCCTCCGTGAAGCATAGCCGCCAGCGGATGTATCCGGTACCCCCGGTTTTTTCACAGCTGACCGAACAACATCAGGCAGTCATTGACGCCATTTTTGCCGGTGATGCTGACGGGGCGCGTAAAGCAATGATGGCGCACCTTAGCTTTGTTCACACTACCATGAAACGATTCGATGAAGATCAAGCTCGCCATGCACGCATTACCCGCCTGCCTGGTGACCATAATGAGCATTCGAGGGAGAAAAACGCATGATTATTTCCGCAGCCAGCGATTATCGCGCCGCAGCACAACGCATTCTGCCGCCGTTCCTGTTCCACTATATGGATGGGGGGGCATATTCTGAATACACGCTGCGCCGCAACGTGGAAGATTTGTCAGAAGTGGCGCTGCGCCAGCGTATTCTGAAAAACATGTCTGACTTAAGCCTGGAAACGACGCTGTTTAATGAGAAATTGTCGATGCCGGTGGCGCTAGGTCCGGTAGGTTTGTGTGGCATGTATGCGCGACGCGGCGAAGTTCAGGCTGCCAAAGCAGCGGATGCGCATGGCATTCCGTTTACTCTCTCGACGGTTTCCGTTTGCCCGATTGAAGAAGTGGCTCCGGCTATCAAACGTCCGATGTGGTTCCAGCTTTATGTGCTGCGCGATCGCGGCTTTATGCGTAACGCACTGGAGCGAGCAAAAGCAGCGGGTTGTTCGACACTGGTTTTCACCGTGGATATGCCAACACCGGGAGCGCGTTATCGTGATGCGCATTCTGGGATGAGCGGCCCGAACGCGGCAATGCGCCGCTATTTGCAGGCGGTGACGCATCCGCAATGGGCGTGGGATGTGGGCCTGAACGGTCGTCCGCATGATTTAGGTAATATCTCAGCTTATCTCGGCAAACCGACCGGACTGGAAGATTACATCGGCTGGCTGGGGAATAACTTCGATCCGTCCATCTCATGGAAAGACCTTGAGTGGATCCGCGATTTCTGGGATGGCCCGATGGTGATCAAAGGGATCCTCGATCCGGAAGATGCGCGCGATGCAGTACGTTTTGGTGCTGATGGGATTGTGGTTTCTAACCACGGTGGCCGCCAGCTGGACGGTGTACTCTCTTCCGCTCGTGCGTTGCCCGCTATTGCAGATGCGGTGAAAGGTGATATCGCCATTCTGGCGGATAGCGGAATACGTAACGGGCTTGATGTCGTGCGTATGATTGCGCTCGGTGCCGACACCGTACTGCTGGGTCGTGCTTTCCTGTATGCACTGGCAACAGCGGGCCAGGCGGGTGTAGCTAATCTGCTAAATCTGATCGAAAAAGAGATGAAAGTGGCGATGACGCTGACTGGCGCGAAATCGATTAGCGAAATTACGCAAGATTCGCTGGTGCAAGAGCTGAGTAAAGCGCCGGCGGCAGCGCTGGCTCCAATGGCGAAAGGGAATGCAGCTTAAGGGTTAGATGAATATCTGCTATACTGCCCCCGCACTAAGGGGGCAGTATGCTAAACATCGTACTTTACGAACCAGAAATTCCGCCAAATACTGGCAACATCATCCGTCTTTGCGCTAATACCGGCTTTCGTCTGCATATCATCGAACCGATGGGATTTGCCTGGGACGATAAGCGCCTGCGCCGCGCGGGGCTGGACTATCACGAGTTTACCGCCGTTACGCGTCATCATGACTATCGCGCGTTCCTCGAAGCAGAAAATCCCCAGCGCCTGTTTGCCCTCACCACGAAAGGTACGCCTGCTCACAGCGCCGTAAGCTATCAGGATGGCGATTATCTGATGTTCGGCCCGGAAACACGCGGCCTGCCAGCGAGCATTCTTGATGCCCTGCCCGCTGAACAAAAAATTCGTATTCCAATGGTGCCGGACAGCCGCAGCATGAACCTGTCCAATGCGGTGTCGGTCGTGGTGTATGAAGCCTGGCGGCAGTTGGGGTATCCGGGAGCGGTGTTGAGAGATTAGTTACTGTAGGCCGGATAGATGATTACATCGCATCCGGCACGATCACAGGACATCAGATCCCATCACCATACTCAAACGTATGGTTAATACCGTTAAAATGCTGATCCATATCCATTGACGGTTTATCGCTATCCGGTTTGCCGACAATGCGTGCCGGAACGCCAGCGGCGGTGGTATGCGGCGGCACCGGTTGCAGCACCACGGAACCTGCGCCAATCTTCGCGCCGCGCCCAACTTCAATATTGCCGAGAATTTTCGCGCCCGCGCCAATCATCACACCTTCACGAATTTTCGGATGACGGTCGCCACCAGATTTACCCGTACCGCCAAGCGTCACAGATTGCAGAATCGATACGTCGTTTTCAATCACCGCCGTTTCACCCACAACGATGCCCGTGGCGTGGTCAAGCATGATACCGCGGCCAATTTTTGCTGCCGGGTGAATATCAACCTGGAACGTCACAGAAACCTGGTTTTGCAGAAAGATTGCCAGTGCGCGACGCCCCTGATTCCACAACCAGTGACCGATGCGATACGCCTGCAAAGCATGAAAACCCTTCAGGTATAGCAACGGGGTTGAGTATTTATCCACCGCCGGGTCACGGGTACGCACCGCCTGAATATCACAGGCCGCAGAGGCGATCATTTCCGGGTCGGCGGCGTAGGCTTCTTCGACCACTTCACGGATAGCAATAGCAGGCATAATGGGCGATGACAGCTTGTTCGCCAGCATGTAGCTCAGTGCACTGCCAAGGTTTTCGTGCTTGAGTAGCGTCGCGTGGTAAAAACTGGCCAGCATTGGCTCACAGTCCGCCAGCGTTCTGGCTTCAGCTTTAATATTGTTCCAGACAATTTCCAGTTCTTCACACGACATTGCTTACTCCACACGATAAGATAATGACCGGCCCGTTCTGCGCGGGCCGGGTCATAGTGGTAACAAAGGTTCCCTGGGTTTAGTGGCTGCTGCGCTCGTCCTTGCGTGCACGACCTAGTAAAGTCAATGCTGCCTCGCGCGCGTTTTTTCCGCAATATAATACTTGATAAATTTCCTCGGTTATTGGCATTTCAACGCCGAAGCGATGCGCCAGTTCGCGGACTTCTTTCGTATTGCGGTAGCCTTCCACCACCTGACCAATTTTCTCCTGCGCGCTTTGTACATCCATGCCCTGACCGAGCATCATGCCAAAACGGCGGTTACGCGACTGGTTGTCGGTACAGGTAAGCACCAGATCGCCCAGCCCCGCCATGCCCATAAAGGTGGCAGGATCGGCACCCAGCGCCGCGCCAAGACGCGACATTTCAGCCAGTCCACGGGTGATCAGCGCCGTACGCGCATTCGCACCAAAACCGATACCGTCGGACATCCCCGCGCCAATGGCAATGACGTTTTTCACCGCGCCGCCAAGCTGCACGCCAATGAAATCCGGATTGCTGTAAACGCGGAAACTTTTGCCACAGTGCAGCAATTGCTGGAGGTCATCGGCAAAGGTCTGGTCCGTCGAGGCCAGCGAAATGGCCGTCGGTAAACCTGCCGCCAGTTCTTTCGCAAACGTTGGGCCAGAGATAACCGCCAACGGAATTTGATCGCCTAAGGCCTCACGCGCCACGTCCTGTAACAGACGTCCGGTTTCTGCTTCCAGCCCTTTGGTCGCCCACACCAGACGCGCATCAGGACGCATCAGCGGTTTAATCTGGCGCAGCACTTCACCAAAGACATGGCTGGGTACGACAACGAGAATATTACGGCTGGCTGCCAGCGCAGTGGCGAGATCGCTTTCAAGATGGAGCGTATCGGGAAAAGGCACATCGGGGAGAAACGCGGCGTTACAGCGGTCGCGTTCAAGCGTTGCGATATGTTCAGGGTCATGGCCCCAGAGGACAACCTCGTGGCCATTTCTTGCCAGGGTGATGGCAAGAGCGGTGCCGTACGAGCCGGCACCGATCACAGTCATTGAAGCATTACGTTGGTTCATCAGGCATCCTGATGTTCTTCAGTACCTTCGCCAGCCTGCTGCTGCAAATAGTTCATGAACAGCGCATCGAAGTTAACCGGCGCAAGGTTCAGTTGCGGGAATGTACCGCGGGATACCATGCTGGTGATGCACTCACGAGCATACGGGAACAGAATGTTCGGGCAGTATGCACCCAGGCAATGTGCCATCTGGGTGCCCTCGATACCCGCAATGGAGAAAATACCGCCCTGCTGAACTTCACACAGGAACGCGGTTTCTTCGCCCAGGGAGGCCGTTACGGTAACACGCAGTACCACTTCGTAAACGTCATCTGCCAGTTGAGAAGATGCCGTATCCAGATCAAGTTTAACTTCTGGCTGCCAATCTTTCTGGAAAACGTGCGGCGCGTTCGGCGCTTCGAAAGAAATATCCTTGGTATAAATACGTTGGATCTGGAAAGTCATTTCGGTGTTGTTTTGTTCTGACATGTGTAGAAAACCCTTAAGTGTTGTCCTTAAATACTGCGCAATGTAATGCCAACGTTCACACGTTATTTCAGCAGGGGATCCAGTCCACCACGTGCATCCAATGCATACAAGTCATCACAGCCGCCAATGTGCTGTGCGTCAATAAAAATCTGGGGAACCGTGGTGCGACCGCTGCGTTTGATCATCTCTTCACGCTTAGCGGCGTTGCCATCGATCGGCAACTCCTGGAAACTCACGCCCTTGCTGCTCAGCAGTGCTTTTGCACGATGGCAATACGGGCAGGTTTCTTTGGTATAGATTTCAACATTGGCCATAAATTAGCTCCTGTTTTTTACCCTGAAATTTCATGTTGCAGGGCGGCAGCAAAATGGAGTGTCCCCAGAAGCTTATAACAATAAGTCGCTGGGGGCCTAATTGCAGCTAACGGCCTGCATCATGAAAAACGGCAGGTAAATTATTTGCCGCGCACCAAAGGCAAGTTTTCGCCAGCCCAGCCAGCGACGCCTTCTTTCAGTACGAATACTTGCGCAAAACCAGCTTTCGTCAGCGCGTTTGCAGGCTCCTGGCACTGCATGCCAGAACCATCTACCACGATAACCGGTTTGTCTTTGTGCTTCTCAAGCTCACCAACATTGTTGGCTTTGATTTCGCTCGGCAACAGGTTGATAGAACCTGCGATATGGCCTTTACGGAAGTCATCACGCTGACGTAAATCCACAACCACAGCGTCTTCTTTGTTGATCAGACGCGTAGCTTCACCACGAGTAATCACCTTCACTTTCGAGGTCAGGCTCTTAAACGTAGTCACAAGAACCGCCACCAGTAACGCGATCCAGGCGATACTCAGTATGGGATGACGGCCAACAAATTGCATAATTTCTTGCATGGGGGGTAACAACTCCCGACGTAGTGATTAAAAAAACCAGGAAAGGAGTATACCTGCGCAGTGCGGCAAATACAGCCAGCGCGTTAACTGGAATGCAATTTTGCGGGGCGCTACGAAAAAAAAGCGTAAATCTGGCATCTGCTTGCCGCGAGCGGTCGTATATTTTGATCTTCAGAGGCTATTTTATCGATTCAGCTGTAGTAAAATTACGCAAATTTTGACTCTTGAGTATGAGGTTGTCGCAATGTCGGTTTCTAAAAAACCTATGGTACTGGTGATTCTGGATGGCTATGGCTATCGCGAAGAACAGCAGGATAACGCCATTTTTAGTGCTAAAACCCCGGTAATGGATGCACTGTGGGCCAATCGTCCGCATACCCTGATCGACGCTTCCGGTTTGGAAGTCGGTCTGCCTGACCGTCAGATGGGTAACTCCGAAGTAGGCCACGTTAACCTGGGTGCCGGCCGCATCGTATATCAGGACCTGACTCGTCTGGACGTTGAAATCAAAGATCGCACTTTCTTTGCTAATCCGGTGCTGACTGGTGCGGTAGATAAAGCGAAAAACGCAGGTAAAGCAGTACACATTATGGGTCTGCTCTCCGCAGGCGGCGTACACAGCCACGAAGATCACATCATGGCGATGGTAGAACTGGCAGCTGAACGCGGCGCAGAAAAAATTTACCTGCACGCATTCCTTGACGGTCGCGACACTCCGCCGCGCAGTGCTGAATCCTCGCTGAAAAAATTCGAAGAGAAATTTGCCGCGCTGGGTAAAGGCCGCGTAGCGTCTATCATTGGTCGTTACTACGCCATGGATCGCGATAACCGTTGGGATCGCGTTGAAAAAGCTTATGACCTGCTGACTCTGGCGCAGGGCGAGTTCCAGGCCGATACCGCCGTTGCCGGTTTGCAGGCTGCTTATGCTCGTGACGAAAACGACGAATTCGTGAAAGCGACCATTATTCGTGCAGAAGGTCAGCCAGACGCGGCAATGGAAGACGGCGATGCGCTGATTTTCATGAACTTCCGTGCTGACCGCGCGCGTGAAATCACTCGTGCATTCGTGAACGCTGATTTCGATGGCTTCGCGCGCAAGAAAGTGGTTAACGTCGATTTCGTGATGCTGACCGAATACGCCGCTGACATCAAAACTGCGGTTGCTTACCCACCAGCTTCCCTGGTTAACACCTTCGGCGAGTGGATGGCGAAAAACGACAAAACTCAGCTGCGTATTTCCGAAACCGAAAAATATGCCCACGTCACTTTCTTCTTTAACGGTGGTGTAGAAGAGTCGTTCAAAGGCGAAGACCGCATTCTGATCAACTCACCGAAAGTGGCAACTTACGATCTGCAACCGGAAATGAGCTCCGCAGAGCTGACCGAAAAACTGGTTGCGGCAATCAAGAGCGGCAAATACGACACCATTATCTGTAACTATCCGAACGGCGACATGGTAGGTCACACCGGGGTGATGGAAGCGGCGGTTAAAGCGGTTGAAGCGCTGGATCACTGCGTGGAAGAAGTCGCGAAAGCGGTTGAGTCCGTGGGTGGACAACTGCTGATCACCGCTGACCACGGTAACGCTGAACAGATGCGCGATCCGGCAACGGGTCAGGCACACACGGCACACACCAACCTGCCAGTTCCGCTGATTTACGTTGGTGATAAGAACGTGAAAGCGGTTGAAGGCGGCAAACTTTCTGACATCGCGCCGACCATGTTGTCGCTGATGGGTATGGAAATCCCGCAAGAGATGACTGGTAAGCCGCTGTTCATCGTGGAATAATCCCTCCCCATGAGGGGAAAGGCGATTAATACCATGACACGGGCCGTGAAACCGCGCAGGTTTGCAATCAGGCCCATCATCTACGCCAGCGTTCTGAGCGCTGGCGTATTGTTGTGCGCCTTTTCCGCCCACGCGGATGAGCGTGACCAACTCAAATCCATTCAGGCTGACATCGCCGCGAAAGAGCGCGCGGTACGCCAAAAGCAACAACAACGCGCAAGCCTGCTCGCACAATTGAAAAAGCAGGAAGAAGCGATCTCTGAAGCCACCCGTAAACTGCGCGAAACGCAAAACACGCTTAATCAACTGAATAAACAGATTGATGAGATGAACGCGTCGATTGCCAAACTGGAGCAGCAAAAAGCCGCCCAGGAGCGCAGCCTCGCCGCGCAACTGGATGCCGCGTTTCGTCAGGGTGAACATACCGGTATTCAGCTGATTCTCAGCGGTGAAGAAAGCCAGCGTGGGCAGCGGTTACAGGCTTATTTCGGCTATCTCAACCAGGCGCGACAAGAAACCATTGCTCAGTTGAAACAAACGCGTGAAGAAGTCGCTATGCAGCGTGCCGAACTGGAAGAGAAACAGAGCGAGCAACAAACGCTTTTATATGAGCAGCGCGCCCAACAGGCGAAGCTGACCCAGGCGTTGAGCGAGCGTAAGAAAACGCTGGCAGGGCTGGAGTCTTCCATCCAGCAAGGTCAGCAACAGTTGAGCGAGCTGCGCGCCAACGAATCCCGCCTGCGTAACAGCATTGCCCGTGCGGAAGCCGCGGCGAAAGCGCGTGCTGAACGTGAAGCGCGCGAAGCCCAGGCGGTTCGCGACCGCCAGAAAGAAGCGACGCGCAAAGGCAACACCTACAAGCCGACCGAAAGCGAAAAATCGCTGATGTCCCGTACCGGTGGTCTGGGCGCACCGCGCGGTCAGGCATTCTGGCCAGTTCGCGGGCCAACGCTGCATCGCTATGGCGAACAGCTACAGGGTGAATTACGCTGGAAAGGGATGGTGATTGGTGCCTCTGAAGGTACTGAAGTTAAAGCGATTGCCGACGGCCGGGTGATTCTGGCTGACTGGCTGCAAGGCTACGGTCTGGTGGTGGTGGTTGAGCATGGTAAAGGCGACATGAGTCTTTACGGCTATAATCAGAGCGCACTGGTGAGCGTTGGTTCGCAGGTTCGCGCGGGCCAGCCAATTGCACTGGTGGGCAGCAGTGGCGGTCAGGGTCGGCCTTCACTCTATTTCGAAATTCGCCGCCAGGGTCAGGCGGTCAATCCACAGCCGTGGTTGGGAAGATAAGTTTTGTTTCCATTTCGTCGTAACGTTCTTGCATTTGCCGCTCTGTTGGCGCTCTCCTCCCCCGTAATTGCTGGCAAGCTTGCCATCGTCATTGATGATTTTGGGTATCGCCCGCACAACGAAAACCAGGTGCTGGCGATGCCTTCCGCTATCTCCGTCGCTGTATTACCCGATTCACCGCACGCCAGAGAGATGGCGACCAAAGCGCATAACAGCGGTCACGAAGTGTTGATTCATCTACCGATGGCACCACTGAGTAAACAGCCGCTGGAGAAAAATACGCTACGCCCGGAGATGAGCAGCGACGAAATTGAGCGTATTATTCGTAGTGCGGTCAATAACGTGCCCTATGCCGTGGGGATCAACAACCACATGGGCAGCAAGATGACCTCTAACCTGTTTGGTATGCAGAAAGTGATGCAGGCGCTGGAGCGTTACAATCTTTACTTCCTCGACAGCGTAACCATCGGTAATACCCAGGCGATGCGCGCCGCGCAAGGCACTGGCGTGAAGGTGATCAAACGGAAGGTGTTCCTCGACGATTCGCAAAATGAAGCGGACATCCGTGTGCAATTCAATCGCGCAATTGACCTGGCGCGTCGCAACGGTTCAACCATTGCCATTGGACATCCTCACCCTTCAACGGTACGCGTGCTACAACAGATGGTTTATAACCTGCCGCCAGACATTACGCTGGTGAAAGCCAGCAGCTTGTTGAATGAACCGCAGGTTGATACGTCTACACCGCCGAAAAACACTGTGCCCGACACACTGCGTAATCCATTCCGTGGCGTGAAGCTGTGCAAACCGAAGAAGCCGCTGGAACCTGTTTATGCTAATCGCTTCTTTGAAGTATTAAGCGAAAGCATCAGCCAGAGCACGCTGATCGTTTACTTCCAGCATCAGTGGCAAGGCTGGGGCAAACAGCCCGAAGCGGCAAAACTTAACGCTAGCGCAAATTAAAGGCGCTACGCGTAATGCGATGGTGCGACCGCGTTTTGTCGCGCCATTGCCATAAGCGGAAAGACCACAGTAACGCCTGGTAACCCACCTTCACGCTGCGCACATTGGTAATCAGGCGCTTATACATACCGGAAGTAAATATCTCGGCAATCATCCGTTGGCGGGTAAGAATATCCGACTCTTTGCGCACCGCATGGCAAACACGCAATGCTTCGTAGGTTATTTGCTGATGAAATTCCGGATAAATCGTAATTTTGTCAGCATAATTTCGATTTAATTTCTCCAGCAGGCGGGTAATCTTAATATAGTGACGTTGATAATTAAGGTTTTTGTTCCCTTGTCTGTTCAACCGACTCACTGACGTATTATGCAGATAATATTTATATAATGATTGCTCGGTATATCGCGCACGCAGCGCGTTAAACATAAATTCTGTTGTCCAGACAATATCCTGATGATGTAATCCGGCAATAAATTTAATGTTATTTTTAACAATAACATCGCGGCGATAAACCCCCATCCAGACCACGTGTGTCCAACGGCGGGAAGAAAGCCCCATCCGCAGCCAGTCCGGACCGGTTAATACACCGGTTGAGCGAAGGCGATCGGTAGGGATGGATTGCCAGGTTTCACCCGTTTCACGAAAACACCAATCAGCGTTGCACTGCGCCACGTCGAGGTCGTCCTCTAACGCCATGGTCATCAGCGTTTCGTACATGGTGGGATAGACCTCATCGTCAGCATCGACAAAAGCGACATATTTTCCCGTTGCCACCTCGATCCCTCGATTACGCGCCACCGATGCGCCAGCATTCGCCTGATGCAACAAACGAACATGCGGATAGTTTTCCGCGTAATGCTTTGCTATTTCAACAGAATTATCCGTTGAACCATCGTTAATAATAATGATTTCCAGAGCAGTCCAGGTTTGCGCGATTAAAGATTCCATGCAAGCGCTGAAATCATCGCCCGCATTATATAACGGGATAATAACACTTAGTTTATTAGTGCTGTTCATCATAAATTACCAACGATCTCTGAAGTTACCCTGACGTTTTACAGGCTTTGTATTAAGAAACTATTAAGCCTGTGAGATATTATTTTTACCGGTGAGAGAGTCACTTCAGGGTAGAGAGATAATGAGAGCAGCTATATAAGAGATCAGCGCAATTACGATATCTTGATTACACTGACAGGATTTTACATATTTAACGGATTTTCCTCAGGCAAAAGGGCTGGAATACCAGCCCTTGTTCGTGTTAATCCCAGCTCAGAATAACTTTCCCGGACTGGCCCGAACGCATAGCGTCAAAGCCCTTCTGGAAATCATCGATAGAGAAACGATGGGTAATGATCGGCGAGAGATCGAGGCCAGACTGAATCAGCGCCGCCATCTTGTACCAGGTTTCAAACATCTCACGACCGTAAATACCTTTAATGAACAAGCCTTTAAAGATTACTTTGGTCCAGTCGATAGACATATCGGACGGTGGAATACCCAGCATCGCAATACGACCGCCGTGGTTCATGGTGTCGAGCATGGTACGAAACGCTGGCGGCGCACCGGACATTTCCAGACCGACATCAAAGCCTTCGGTCATGCCCAGTTCTGTCATCACATCATTAAGGTTTTCTTTCGCGACGTTAACCGCACGGGTGATACCCATTTTACGCGCCAGCTCAAGGCGGTATTCGTTAACATCAGTAATCACCACGTTACGTGCACCAACGTGTTTCGCCACCGCCGCCGCCATAATACCAATCGGGCCTGCACCAGAGACCAGCACATCCTCGCCCACCAGATCAAACGACAGCGCGGTATGCACGGCGTTACCGAAGGGATCAAAAATGGAAGCCAGATCATCGGAGATATTGTCGGGGATTTTGAAAGCGTTGAACGCCGGAATCACCAGATACTCGGCAAAGCAGCCCGGACGGTTAACGCCGACGCCGATCGTGTTGCGGCACAGATGGGTACGACCGCCACGACAGTTGCGACAGTGACCGCAGGTGATATGGCCTTCGCCAGAAACGCGATCGCCAATCTTGAAGCCTTTCACTTCCTGACCAATACCTACCACTTCACCGACATATTCATGGCCCACGACCATCGGCACCGGGATGGTTTTTTGCGACCACTCATCCCAGTTATAGATGTGAACGTCAGTCCCGCAGATGGCTGTTTTACGGATTTTAATCAGCAGATCGTTATGCCCGAGTTCTGGTACAGGAACGTCGGTCATCCAGATGCCCTCTTCCGCTTTCAGTTTGGATAACGCTTTCATCTCACATCCTCAGGCGATAACGCCCAGTTGTTTACCAATACGCGTGAATGCTTCTACTGCACGCGTAATTTGCTCAGGGGTATGCGCCGCAGACATCTGGGTACGAATACGCGCCTGACCTTTCGGAACGACCGGATAGAAGAAACCGGTGACGTAAATCCCCTCTTTTTGCAGCTCACGAGCAAATTTCTGCGCTACTACCGCATCACCAAGCATGACCGGAATAATGGCGTGATCGGCTCCCGCCAGGGTAAAGCCCGCCGCCGACATTTGCTCACGGAACTGACGCGCGTTCGCCCACAGACGGTCACGCAGTTCGCTGCCCGCTTCAACCATCTCCAGTACTTTGATGGATGCGGCGACAATCGCTGGTGCCAGCGAGTTGGAGAACAGGTACGGACGAGAACGCTGGCGCAGCCACTCAACCACTTCTTTGCGCGCCGCGGTATAACCACCAGAAGCCCCGCCCAATGCTTTACCCAACGTACCGGTAATGATGTCTACACGCCCCATCACATCGCAGTATTCATGGGAACCACGACCATTTTCACCGACAAAACCGACCGCGTGGGAGTCGTCTACCATCACCAGGGCATCGTATTTATCTGCCAGATCGCAAACGCCCTTCAGGTTGGCAATCACGCCGTCCATCGAGAACACACCATCGGTGGCAATCAGCACATGACGCGCACCGGCTTCACGCGCTTCTTTCAGACGTGCTTCCAGCTCCTGCATATCGTTGTTGGCATAACGATAGCGTTTAGCTTTGCACAGACGCACACCATCAATAATAGACGCGTGGTTCAGTGCGTCGGAGATAATGGCGTCTTCCGCGCCTAACAGCGTTTCGAACAGGCCACCGTTAGCATCAAAGCAGGAAGAGTAGAGAATCGCATCTTCCATCCCCAGGAAGGCCGCCAGTTTTTGTTCAAGCTCTTTATGGCTGTCCTGAGTGCCGCAAATAAAACGCACCGAAGCCATGCCGAAACCGTGAGAATCCATTCCCGCCTTTGCCGCCGCAATCAGATCCGGATGATTCGCCAGCCCGAGATAGTTGTTGGCACAAAAGTTAATGACGTGGCTTCCATCAGCCACAGTGATATCTGCTTGCTGCGCAGACGTAATAATGCGCTCTTCTTTAAACAACCCTTCCGCCCGTGCGGTTTCCAGATCGTTGGTTAACTGCTGATAAAATTCTCCACGCATTGCGATTCTCCAGACAGGGCAAATTCCAGCACATATTACCCAAACTTATAGGTCGCGACGAGATGACGCGTTAACACTTCTGCAAAATTCAGGATAAATAACGTCCATCAATCTCACTTTTGGCGACTGGCTGAAGCCAACGCCGTGTAGTGATATGATAGAAGTATTCGTGTCTGAGATTGTCTCTGACTCCATAATTCGAAGGTTACAGTTATGATCATCGTTACCGGCGGCGCGGGCTTTATCGGCAGCAACATCGTTAAAGCCCTGAATGATAAAGGCATCACCGATATTCTGGTGGTGGACAACCTGAAAGACGGCACCAAGTTTGTGAACCTGGTGGATCTGGATATCGCGGACTATATGGATAAGGAAGACT
>ULSH01032632.1_pt1 | contig 26476 bp, 26 predicted proteins | sample 1956151 | NCBI WGS metagenome assembly ULSH01 (sample SAMEA4835702, study PRJEB28245) | human gut metagenome | biome: gut microbiome; material: fecal sample | place: Denmark | collected 2008 | reverse complement strand
TATTTGCCCATATTTTAACAACCGCTTTTTTACATTGACCCAAATTATTTCAGGCGGTTTTGATGCACTCTATCGGGATGCCACTTGTCCATCGGGGCATGTTCCTTTTCAGGATAGCCTACAGGTATAAGATTGAATGGTATAAGATTGTCCGGGAGATTAAGGATGGTTTTGACTGGAGCTATCCGTTCCTCGTGGGGATAGATGCAGGTCCATACTCCTCCGAGCCCGATGGCATGGGCTGCAAGAAGAATATTTTCCGAGGCCGCAGAAAGATCTTGCTCCCATAACACCTCGTCCACTCCGGCAAGGAATCTATCCTTGTTGCCGCATACGACAATGGCAACCGGAGCTTGCGCCGTCATTTTCGCGTATGGCAAGGCTTCGGCAAGCTTAGTCAACAGTTCCGGGTCATCTACCACTATAAACTCCCACGGCTGTTTATTAACACCACTCGGAGCACTCATGGCGGCGTGTAATATCGCCGACACCGGCCCTGAAGACACCGGCCTATCCGAATATCTCCTTACACTCACACGGCTTATGATATTCATATAGGCATCATTACCCTCATATTCCTTGGGGATTGTGTTCGTTATTTCCATCACTTCTTATTTTGTTTTAACTACGTTCTTTCTTCTTGAAAAACATATACTTTCGTCGTTCTACTACTTGTCGAGAGTCGGAGCCGTTATTCCAAAGACATTCACCACAGGGCCTCCCCTTTTTCGAAGACATCGGCATCTGGCTCGTTAAGAAGATTCTTCATATTCCGGATGCAGTGAATATCTTCACATTAGTAACGTATTAGCCCTCTAAAAAAACGTTTTTATTTAGTAAAACATTCCCCGAACTTAAAAAGTTGACGAACGCCTGCACTCATCGCTATCGAAAACATTAAGTTCCAATGAAGCAGTACAATTCAAAATATGTGCACCCTCTTAATCTATTCTATAGACTAATCAAAATGAAATCAAATGGCTTCAATATAAGTAAAGTTCCGGTCCTCGACTGTAGCTGACTAAGAGGACACTATCTACCCTCAAATTATTCATTAGAGGAAGTTAGATAGCTTCTACCCGAGTATAAAATATTTCCTTCTGAGAGGGGGAGGTGAAGGCCGTTCAATGGTTACGACCTCCGAGAAAAGCGAACGCAAATCGTTCATCCTCTCTATCCGTTAGCGTATCCGCTGGAATGATCGAATAAACAATCCCACCGACTCTCAATGTTGCCCACCAGAGCGGAGAATCTGCCTCCAAAGAAAATGCAGTCCTCTATTTGTAATTTCTAAAGGTATTAGCCAAGACAGCCAGTCCTCAACCCAAATCTCCCACGCAAGTCCCGACGTCTCCATAGTTGACAAAGCTAACCCTCTAATCCCTAAAAGCCTAAAACAGCATGGCTCATTTATTGGATTGCCCATAAAACATTCATGCTCTAATAAAATCGTTATTGTACAGTTCTCTTGGCAAGAGATTTCTACAAATGCAAAGGTGCAAAAAATCTTTGATATAAAGAGCATATTACAACAATTTTTCTATCATATTATTTATAATTTTTTTTATAAGTTTAGCGAATTTTGTTATCCTTCCAAGCTATACTATTGATATTGTGGAGTATAACCTTTTATTGAAATCTCTTGCCAAGAGAAAATGACTCGTATGAAAAAAAATCGATACATATCGGCTGCTACTTCAGCCATTATTCTTATCGGAATCTTGTCAACACCCTCGATTCTAAACTCATGTTCTGGGACATCGTGTGATGGCAAAAAATGTAAGTCAGTTTTAGGAATTAACGGAAATGAGAAGCCTTCCGTTAGAGATTCCTTGTTTATCGCAGACAACCCTTCAATGGCGAAGAAATTCAATGTCTATGTTGAGAGTTCGGCCAGCATGGATGGTTATGTAACAGGGAATACACAATTTAAGACAACCTTGCACAGATTGATAGGACAAGTAGTAGCAGACGTGCTCGAAAATGACAGCACTATATCATTAAATTACATTAATTCAGGAATATTCAATAGGAAAGAAACTCCAAAACAATTCACTCAAAATTTATCCGCCTCTTCTTTTGTTTCATATAGTGGATCATCCGTTGGTGGCGATAGGGAAATTTCTGATATTATTGATGTAATTTCGCAAGTTGTAAAAAATACTACTGGGACTGGAGTAACTATGTTGGTCAGCGATTGTGTGTATTCTCCAGAAGCCTCAGACGATATTGACAAAGCTCTTCAGAAGCAACAAACAGACATGTTAAACATATTAAAGAATAAGGTTAAAACTCATGATGGTCTTTCATTTGGAGTGTTGCTTTATCGTCTAACGTCTGACTTCCACGGTATATATTACACAAAAACCAATGGTCATATCAGCTGCAATGGTGACAGGCCATATTTTGTGTGGTTCTTTGGCAAAGAGTCTATTTTAGCTAATGTCTTGGAAAGTATCACGAAAATAATGTCTGATAATAAGGCTGAATGTATCGTGGGAATTCTCGGTTATCAATATATTCCGTACAAGACCATCAAGAGCGATCATGCCTATCATTATTTAAATGCTAAAACAAAATCTGATTCATTGTATACCTTTAGTTTTATTGCTGACATGAGCAAATTGCCTTTAACTAAAGAATATATCTTGGACAAAAGCAACTATTCATTAGGTAAGGATAAGTACTTTATCAAGAAAATTGAAGAATATAGTGACTCCAAAAATTCAATCTATAATTATAAATATACAATATGTATTAAAGGCGGGAAAAATTCTTTTGTCACTCCAACTCTTGTAAAAGTGTCTGTGAAGTCTATACTTCATCCAATGCCAACGTGGGTAAGTAAATTCAATGATCCTAACGGAAACGACTATAATGATGGGTATGATTCCAAAAAACTTAGGACCTTTGGACTTAATAGTCTCGTTGAAGGTATTGCGGATTACTATAATAATCCAAGTTATGTAACATTTAAAATTCAAATAAATTAACTCAATATATATGAACGAATTTTTAACCTCCATCTACAGCTGGTTTTGTGATAGTTCTATGACTGTCTTCAAAATCATGGATGCCGTATGGGGAGATGACGAGGAACTTCTTCTTTCGAGTTCATTCCCAACAATTGGTATCACTGCTGCTGTTATATCAGTTGCAGCTGCAGTCGCGTTCTACATTTGGCCAATAAACCATCCTCGCTTTAAAGCATGGTGGGCATGGCTCATCATGCTATTGACAAATACTCTCATTAACTTCGGGTTAGCGTTCGCTTTTATCCAGCATAGGATTTCGGACATTGAGAAAAGCGGCGAGGATGCGTTAGAATTGTTTACAGACGAAGAGACATTGTCCATCCCGTTTGGTCAATGGTTTGACTTGGCATTCGCTAATGCGTGTGTCAGCATTTTGTTCTTTGTAGTTGCAAGCATTATCTTCAATTGGTTCAGCACGAACTGTCGTTTCTCACCATTTAGAAAATAAAGATGCCATGAGCAAGATATATGTTTTTGCGATTGGCGGAACTGGTTCTCGTGTTTTGAAGTCTTTGACGATGCTATTAGCAGCTGGAGTGAAGACGAAAACATCGGAGATTGTGCCAATAATAATCGACCCTGATGCTGCATGTGGGGATAAAACAGACACTGTTCTTTTAATGAAGCAGTATTCTTCTATATATGACACTCAAAGTCATCAGGATTCGCGTCAGATCAACTCTTTTGCCACTAAACTTAGTAAATTGAATTTCCCCACGGACTATGTAATGCCCATGGGTGCAAACACAAATACAACGTTTGGCAAGTACATGCACTTTGGTTCATTAACAGATGAGAATAAGGCTTTAGTAAATATGCTGTTTTCAACAGACAATCAAGAAGCCGACATGACAATTGGATTTACTGGAAATCCGAACATTGGAAGTGTAGTTTTGAATCAGTTTGCAAATTCAACTGAATTTGCTGAATTTGCATCGAATTTTGCCAATGATGACAAGATATTTATTATTAGCTCTATCTTTGGAGGGACTGGGGCCAGTGGCTTCCCTCTTCTTTTGAAGAATCTTAGGCACATAGACCCTAACTTGCATATTCCTAATGCTGCTGCAATTCAGAACGCCGAGATTGGTGCAATTACTGTGTTGCCATATTTCAATATAGAGCCGGAAGAAGATGCAACAATAGACTCTGACACATTTGTCTCAAAAACCAGAGCGGCACTTTCGTACTATGAGAACAATCTAAATGGGCTAAATGTGTTGTATTATATCGGAGATGCCGATCGTGGTCAACAGGAATACAACGATGGTGGTGCTCAGCAGCGAAATGACGCTCATTTCGTAGAATTGGCTGCCGCATTGGCTGTAATTGATTTTGCCAATAACACCTTCCCATATTTGGACAATACAATATACAAAGAATTTGGCATAAATGAGGATGCCACGGATATTACGCTTAAAAATATGAGCGCACCTACTTATCTTCAAATTGCCAAACCGCTAACAGAATTTACTCTATTTTGCAAATACCTTGCTGAGAATTTGCAAGGTTCACTTTCGCAAGAATGGCTTTCATCATATAAGAATTCTGTAATTGGAGGGCAAATGTACTCTATACTCAATCAATTTACCTCAGCATTCCTCGATTGGGAAAAAAACATGGAAAGTACACGTCATGCACGACGCTTTACACCGTTTGTACTTGAACCTAGGCCGAATGATGTATTCGGGCTGGTCAAAGGTCTGCCTACTTCTTCCGTTTTTGGTGTATCTGCTAGCAACTGGGACTTGTTTAATCACTATTTAAATAAAAGTGATTGTGCCAGGCAAGCAAACCAACATGGTAAAACCGAAGAAGGTAAATTCATCGCTCATTTGCTTGCCGGAACACAAAAAGTTGTATCTAAAAAAATCAAATTCTAATGGCAAAAGTTTTTCGACTACATAATGCCGGTTCCGATACTATTGGTGGCTGGGGAAACTCAAATCAGTACAACTCCACCATTATAAATAGCATTACGGACCCAGCTGGAGCAACTGCCGCAAGAGAAATCACGTCTATCCCAAGTCCATTTGCACGCATGGATCTTGTTAAAGAGGCTTTCGCCTTTGTCAATAGGATTGGGCTTGATGGGGATACAATCCATCACAAGATGGTATCTCACGCACTTGATATTGCTCAAATTTTCTTCAATTTTGAAAATTTTAAGCAAGCAGGTCTCCTTGAACTTGTCAAATGGGATATTAACGAAGTTAACCAACTTCGTAACAGCCTTGATTCTCAACATCAGTTATTGGGACAAACCCTTGATTTGTTTATTGCCTCAGACTCATCTCAGTTCAATTTCGGTGAAATGCAAGGATTGTATATGCTCCGATACATTGGGCCTGAAGCTCCGGATCAAATGACCATAATTGGATCTACGTCTCCAGCAAGTCTATTCTATACATCCGCTAATGATCATGATTTCCTTAAAGGGAAGATTATATTTGGCAATCATCAGGCTCTTAGTGCTGGGGATTTTCTGCCTCTCAAAAATCGACATGACCAGAATTTCATTGCATGGATGTATGCTCTAAAAAACAGCATACCACTTTTTGCTACTAGATTCCCTGAGGTTGAAGAATACCTAAAAAAAACATACAGGTATTTGGGTCATACATTGCAGCAAAGAATTAATGCAATGGATGGGAATACATTAACATCAGAGTTCGTTCCGCTTGATCTTCAGCCGGGAGTTCCTGTTGAAATTTTAGGTATCCAATTAGGCATGAATGCCCCTGTTGACATTGGTGAGAAATCGGATTTTGCTATTAATTCCTCAAAGGTGTCAAGCAATAAGCCTTTGGTATTACCAAATGATAAGTTCGCTCGTCCGTGGATCTATACAACAGCACCTTGGCAACAAGATATCGAGGTACCCTTAAATCCCGGTGATATAGGTAAACGTGCTCTTCCCTCCGATGGCACACGATATCCCTATCTAACGATGACTGACTTTCTTGAAGACACCCTCATACAGACTGATAGTAATCCCAATCCTCAGGATTTTTTTAATGGAAATCTAAAAGATAATGCTGGTGGAGATCACTCTTTCTTGCTTCCTATTAAACGTAAGTATTTTGAATATTTTACGGCAGAAGATCTCAAAAGAGATTTAACCATCACTTGCGACAACGCTCCCGGCGGAGGTCTCGCCGTAAAAGTTTCTCTTAAAATTCCTGTCAAGAAAGGAGTCATTCCATTCGAGAGGATTTATATTACTGATAGCAGTATGATGAATCCTAAAAATGGGACCATAAAGACTAAAGACTTCACAGTAGTCCTGTTTCCAAAAACAAAATTCTCAGGTGGAGCTGCTCCCGATTATGTAGTCGGAGTTATGTCAAAGACCGAAGATTGGAAACCACAGATTGAATGTCTATCATCTTCGGGAATTAACCTAACGACTCTAATTCCTCATTTAGGCCCCTCGGACCGCAATATGGATGCTGTTGGCAATCGTGTAAACACTGCTGCTCCAATCATGCCCATGTCATCATTTGATGATAATTTTGACATCGTGGAACTTTCTATGGGACAACTCCGGGGGATCGCCATACCTATATGGGGTGGCGTCGCGGGGGGCTCCATTTACGAATTTGCCGTTGACTTCGGGACATCTAATACCCATATTGAGTATAAGATTGCAGGCGCAAATATATCTAAGCCATTGGATATCGATCAGTCATCACGTCAGCTGAGCACCTTCAATGAAGATGCACTATATGACCCAGCATATGCAATTGCACTGAAAAACAATTGTATCCCCTCTACGCTGGGAGGTAAAAATGACGTGCATTTCCCAATGCGAACGTTACTTTCTTACAAGAAAGCGACGAATTGGGCGACTCCAACTGCCCCATACATTACCGGGAATATGCCATTTTATTATGGCATAATTGCACCAGCTGCATATAATGAGGTAAAATCTGATCTCAAGTGGTCAAATGACCCTCATATCACTGCTATGGTGGAATGTTACTTGGGCAGCTTGATGCACATCATGCGCAATAAGGTTGTAATGGAAGGAGGAAATCTTTCTCAGACCAAGATTAGATGGTTCTATCCTACCAGTATGCCAGCTGCGACAGTTGCAAATATTTCCAACATTTGGACACGGTTATATCGACGTCACATCGGTCCTAACGTTGATCTTCTTGAGACCATGCCGGAGTCAATAGCACCATATCAGTATTATCAGAATACTTTTGGTGCTGGAGTGGACGTGCTTACTGTCGATATAGGTGGTGGAACTTCTGATGCTTATATTGTTGACTCCAATGGTCAACCTGCCTATATTACGTCATTCCGATTTGCCGCGAACTCGCTGCTTGGCGATGGCTTTGTAGCAAATGGTCTTGCGAACAATGGTTTTGTTTCAAAGTACCGTCCAATAATAAAAGGGATTCTTCAAGCGAATAATCTTGGCAATTTATCAGTTATATTAGATGATGTTGCGAAGATTGGGATATCAGCCGATTATATCTCGCTACTTTTTGGGCTTAAAGACAATTCAGATGTAATAAGTGCAAAGTGTCAGGATAAGGTAAACTTTATTCAGATGCTTCAAACGTCTGAGGGCGCAAAAACACTTGTGCTAATTTTCTATACGGCGATAATATATCATCTCGCAACCTTTATCAAGGCAAAGAAAGAAGTTGGAGCAAATATTCAGGAACCTGCCGTATTAGCATTCAGTGGAAACGGATCAAAGCTACTCCAAGTGCTTGGCGTAAGTTCCGAAGTGGGAAAACAAATGTTATGTACTTATACAAAGGCTATCTTTGAAAAGGTAAACGGTCGTCCCTATGCTCATGTAAACTTCAACATCGTTATTGATCCGGATAAACCCAAAGAGGCTACCTGTAAGGGGGGGCTGTTGGTAAACAACATACCCAATCTTGCCACAATCCAAAATATGACTGATACACTTCTTGGTACATCTCCCAAGGAATTTATAAGTGATAAGAAATATAGAGATTTGTCGGATTCAGATTGGAAGGGATTGAAAGCAACGGTAGAGGACTTTGTAAAAGTATTTTTCGAATTGGCAAAAGAGCAGAAGATTCAAGCAAACTTCGGAACAGTTAGCAATACCACGCTGGAAGCAAAGAAGAATCTTTTCGCCTCTGATGTTAAGTTAAGGACAAGTAATGCTCTGACCTTCATGAGACTTCTAAACTCTCAGAATCCCATTGAAGATACGCTGTTCTTCTATCCTGTAACTGAAATGTTAAACATCCTTGCAAGAGAACTCTTATGAGAAAGGTTACATCCATCTTGATAATGTTCGTTTCTGTCCTCACTATGTGTGGACAGAACATCGAGTTTACCTATGATAACGCAAGAGATGAGATAGCAGAGCTTAAAGATAAGCAGCCCGCAATAATTGAGCAGGCTAAAGCTTCTAACAAAATTACTAATACTGATAAAGCTAATGCAGATAGCCTACTGACTGCAACTTTTCAAAAGTTAGATAAAGTAATGTCTGTTTATAAACAGGTCGTGTCAAATCAGCAATTAAATCATGAGGCTCAACAAATTATTGTTGAATTTTTAATTGCATATAAATCTGCTATTCTTGATGATAAAAAAGAGAATATTAAAGTTAGTACACGAAGCTTTATGACTGTCGCAGAAAATTCATCCCCAAAATTCGATGAATTTTATAACAAAGCGCAAAAATACATTGAATCTCATCCATCTACTCCAGAAGTTAAAAAAGATACTGATGTGCAGGATTTTAGAGACGGTAATAACGTAGAAGAATCTAAAAGTAATGGAACTATTTCAGACAGTTTGAAGAACGGTTCTGTGCTATCAATATTAGCGTGGATTGCTTTATCTATAGGAATATTATCCTTACTATTAAGTGTATTGGCCCTTGTCAGAATTAATCATGAGCATCATCAAATAAATAAACGAAAACAAGAAATTGAAGATGCCGAACGAAGGATTAATCAGAAGATAAACGAGCTAAAACCTTCAAGTTTTAGAGGGACTACCTCGTCATATGTCCCTCCACAACTACCTCTGCCTCAGCAAAAGCCTCAGCAAAAGAAAGTACAGAATCCTGTAACAGCTGTACATCGGGAAGATAACACGCAGAGATTAAAGGTGGTTGAACGCCCAACCATATCTTACCTTTACGCGACCATCAAAGCACAATCCCCTTACGCAGAGTTCTTTAAAGTCACAAATGAAAATTCAGGCGACAAAGTATTCATGTTAACACTGGCAAATCCAGAATCTGATGTCGCAGAATTCACAATAGCGCCAAATATGTCGCCGGATTTTATGAAATCTGTGATTATAGATCGTGACACATATCTTCCCTCTTTGTTCTGTGAAAAAATTATAGACTCCAGCAATCCAACCCGAATTGAAGTAAATTCTGTGGGTCGAGCAAAAAAGGTCGAGGGTAAATGGCAAGTTCAAGAGCGCATGGCGATTCGCTTAGTATAAAATGACAAAATATAAGAATGATATAAGTAATAAAGGAGTTTCAGCGTTGGATTCAGCGCTGAAATTGTTAATGGACCTATATAAAAGGATTCGTTCTTTTATTGGATGTCTTTTGATTGATAATGCTCTAAGAAATGTAGTGCTATGGTATGATAAAAGACATCCTCATTCAACAAAGAAAGATTCTAACTATTCAAAAGAGCTATCTCATCTCTATGAAAAAATCTCGTCTTTACAGATGACAATCTCGGGATTAAACAATAGCGTTGGAGTTCTAAAATCAAAAGAATTGACCTTCAATAATCAAAAAGAGACTCTACTTACAGAATTGAGGAAAAAAGATCATGAAATGTCTTTAATCATTGCAGAAAAAAAACAAATGGAGGCTCAAAATTCAGAATTGCAATATGATAATCAAAATTTATTGCGTAGATGTCTGCCGATAAAAGAAGTTCCTTCTATGATTTATTATGCTCAGGGGGATGCTTCAGGATTATTTCTGAGAAAAATTTCAACTGTGAGAACTACTGAGCATATTTACAGAATTGTCACTCTTGCAGGAGATTCATTGTCAGCTACGTTTGAGCCTGTTGTTAATAATAACATTCAAGACATAATAAACAATAGGAATTTAACCTTAATAGCGTGTGAAATAGTGCGTATCGATCCCAATGCATCAAGTATACAAGTATGCGAAGCTGGTAAAGTGACGTATGAAAATAATAAATGGAAAGTAATAAATAAAGCAAAAATAATTTTATCATGAGTTTACTCATTATATTCATTATTGCAATCATTCTTCTTCAGGTAGTCTTGTTTGTAAAGACAGGACGGCTCATTTATCACCTAAAGAAAGTTCTTTCTGGAGCTTTCTCCACATGTACAACAGTTGCCGAAGATGTCACTGTTATTTGTTATGAAGCAGATGATATGGACAAGGTCTCTGAAAATATAGAGACTTCAATAAATACATATCTTAGAAAGAATAAGGGTGCAGTGAGCGACTTCAATCTTATTAAAGATATTGTCGAACGCAATTGCGATACTCTTGAAGCTGAAATAATATCACAAACGCCGCTCCCATTATATTTAGGTTTAATGGGGACTGTAGCAGGTATCATACTTGGGCTCTTCACAATAACCCTAAGTGGAGGTTTTTCCAATATAGAGAAGGTTATTGAAATACTTATGAGTGACGTTGCAATCGCAATGGTTGCAAGCTTCATGGGAATTGGATTTACGACATTAACACTATGGAAATCCAAACAATGCAAAGTCACGGTTGAAGCGAATAAAAATCGCTTTTACACATGGATTCAAACGAATCTATTACCAGTAATTTCCAGAAGTGCGGTTAGCGCAATCACTCTTCTTCAACAGAATCTAACTCGTTTTAATGATTCATTTACCGGTACTGTTGACAGATTAGAAAAAAAGCTTGGTGATGTAGGAGATGTATATGAGTCGCAGATTGAAATTCTTGAAAAGATTGAAGCAATCGATGTGAAAAGAATGGCTATGGCAAATGTCAAGGTTCTTGCGGCTTTAGATGGTTCAATGGCAAGTTTAGATCGATTCTCTCAATACATGAGTAATGTGACTGAATATCTAACTGCTGTACGTGAGCTAAATGGGAAACTCGACGAGCATCTCGAAAGGACAGAAACTTTAGGTGTCGTATCCGAATTCTATAAGAAGCAGATGAAGGAGATCGAACTGAGACAAGATGCAATTAAGTCTGCGGTTCTATCTGTTGACAATGTAATGAAGTCTGCGTTTGCCACTTTACAATCAAACAGTGAGCAAGGTCTTCGTTCAATGCAAGAAGCTTTTGTTGGTCAAATGATATCCATGCAAGAGATGATATCAAAGCAAGCGGAAAAACTTGCTATTCAAATGAATCAAATGCCTCAAGTTGTACAACGACTTGAAGAAATTTCTGCGATTCCTTCTAAATTAGATAATCTAATTGACAGAATTGAAAAGTCAAATGTTAACTTCGCAAAGCAAGTATCACAATCAATTCAATCTATCCCAACTAATATAGACAGAGAACAAATTCTGTCTGCCTATAATCATACCGATTCCATCCCCAGCGAAACTCCATGGTTAAAATGGTCAATCATTATAGCAATAGTTGCTATAGCATTAGCATGCATTGCTAATTTAACCGTTAATATAATATCATTAAAGAATGACGATGGTAGCAAGGAAACAATTGAAATCGTGCCGTCTGTAGCAGACGATTCAATCTCAATTCCTGAGATTCCTGAAAACCAAGCAAATCACTCCGATTCTAAACATACTGAGCACATTACGCCAGAAGTTTCCATTGATAACAATAGTATGTACAATAGACCCGCGAAACAAGATAATGTAAACAAGCTAAATGATAACAATCAATCTGTAAAGGGGTCAAATAGCAATACGAACGAAAAGAACAAGTACACAGGCATCTAGAATTTATGGCGCAAAAACAAGAATCATATTTCTGGACAAGTTATTCAGATTTAATGACGAGTTTATTCTTTGTTATGCTCGTGCTCTTTGTGTTGGCTTGTGCAATGCTTAAAAATAAAATTGATGAGGTTGAAAAACAGAAAGAGGCAACAGAAAAGGAACTCGCTAAAATTAAGGAAATTGAAGAATCGATTGAAGCAATCGATCCAAATTTCTTTGAGTATAATTCAACTCATAAGAAACATATTCTTAAAATTAACGTTCAGTTTCAGAAAAACAGTTCAGATATAACAGATATACCATTGAGCCAGCAATCAGAATTGATTAAAGCTGGACGATCTATATCTGACTTCCTTAAAAACTCATCTGAAGATGTAAAATATCTACTTATAATCGAGGGCCAATCATCAAAGGATGGTTACGCCGGAAATGACGTCCTAAGTTTTAACAGAGCGAACTCTCTTAAACATTTTTGGGCTCAAGAAAATATTGATTTCGGCAATAAGTGTGAAGTCATTGTAAGCGGTAGTGGACAAAATGGAGTAATGCGAGCCTTACCTGACAATGCATATAATGAAAAGAATCAAAGATTTCTTATTCATATCATTCCAAAACCAGGAGTGATTGATCGTATTGAAAATGATATTAACGAAATCAAACAATAATACCGCATAAACAAATGAACACAATTCAGAAAACCAGCAGCATGATTTTATCATGTCTCATTCTCTTCTTGGCTGCTTCGTGCGCGAGCAGCACTAAAGAAAAGACAAAATTTAGCCCCGAACAGATTGAATCCAAATATTCTTCCGGAGTGGTTTTAATAAAGAATTCATACTACTATTCCCTTTCGTTTAATGGCGGTAAAGCTTTTTACTTTACAGGCCTTGACTCAGACGGAGATCCGGAAAACCTGACTTTAGACCCAACAGAGCTGACACCTTCGGTAGCATTTGGCACTGGTTTCTTTATCTCTAAGGATGGTTTGATTGCAACGAACTCTCATGTAGCATCTCCTAACGTTGATATTTCTTCAGCTCGTTCAAGTATTATGAGTTTCTTTCGTAGTATGGCTAACGAGTGGTCTAAAGAAATAAATGATATTAATGAGAAGTTAGGAATTCTTCAAATAGCTATAATATCAGCTGACTCCTACTCTGATAAACAACAATATCAGCAGATGTATGATGAACTTGTAAAAGAGCGAGATTCAACTCAGGAAGCTGTTAATATGGTTCATTCTCTCGGCGGCATGGATTATGAAGCCACATTACACACCGATTTGGGGGTGGCATATAATGATACTCACGTGACGAATATGTCTGATTTTCATGACTGTGTGACTGTTGCAGATGACCCAGCCCATGATCTTGCGATAATTCAACTGAAGGATAAAGCAACTCCTGAAAAAAAACATGTCTTTAAACTACATAGTGGGAATAATACTGACCAATCACATAAAAATAGCGAAAGCAAAAAAAAAGAAGTAAGAGTTGGAAAAAAATTATATATGATTGGCTTCAATCTCGGTCCGAGTTTAGCTTTAACTAATCAAGGAGTAAAAGCACAAGTTACTTCTGGTGAAGTATCTCAAGATACTGACGACGCTCGAATAATGTATACTATTTCAGCTCTTCCTGGTTCAAGCGGAAGTCCTGTAATTGATGAATACGGCAAACTGATCGCTGTGAATTACGCAGGACTTGATAATACTCAAGATTTCAATTATGGAGTTAAGGCTGGTCACTTAAAAAAACTTCTCACAAAATTGAAAGACGAATAATTAAATGGGGCTGTGACGTACTTAATGATTACAGTGCCCCCCTATTGGACAAACTATATTCGAGGATAACTATGATTCATTACAAATTTTATCATTGGGAAAATTATCTGAAGGATATTCTATGTAATTTAGTTAATAACAGTCTATTTGTACAGCCCAAAAGGATTATTAATAATCCTTTTGAAGGATGTTGGTTTGGATATAAACCTGAATTATTATAAGGGAAATATCTATCCATTTTTCATTTGGCTGATTTATGATAAATGTAACATATTCATAGGAAACATAATTAATTTTAAAAATATAAACATTATGGATGAAGGTAAAGAAAAAGTTGTACAAAACAACGAAACAAATGCTGATCAGATAGGAGCAGCTGTCCTAACCTACTTGAGGGGGTTACTCGTGGCAACAATAATCGGTGCAAGCGTAGGGTTTGGGGCGGCATGGTTTTCAATTTGGATGGAAAGCGTATCAATGTATTTGGTAGGTCTCGTTTGTATTGCAATACCCGCGGGAGTTGCACGTGTTACAATGGGGAGAAGAAATATTATGACTGCTCTAATATGTGCATCAGGTGCGTTTGTTTCTATTGGTGTAATGTTCCTGACAATTGATTCTCAAGGGTTGACTTGGTCTGACAATGAGAGTATTTGGGATCATTTTTGGATATATGCTTTTGCAGCCATCGCAATGGGCGCTTTTTGTGGTTTTGTAAAAGATAAAGACTAACATAGTTGATTAAGATGGAATCAAAGCCATCCAATAAACTCTTGACGTTTCTTATGTGAGGTCTCATTTATGGCGCATGTATTCTTTTCAAAGTTAGCACTTGTCTCTTTGATTCAATAAAAATTGGCAACATTTGATCAAAACATGGAGACAAAATAGTACCTGAATGTTGGGTTACATTTAGACAGTTTTTTTCATAAAGGGTAAACAATTAAGTTAACCCATTATGGAATCAGCAAAGAACCCCAAGCAATTAAACGAAACGGATGCCATTTTCATCAAGGCTCTGAAAATGGGCAACAACGAAATTAGTCGGCAATTCTTCTATAAGGAGATTGGCGGCATACTCCATAAAATCAGAATGGAAGTGTTTCGTGGCAATGTCGATTTTGATGAATTGGTGAGCGAGCTCTATATTTATCTTTCACGAGATAATTGGACGAAGTTAGACGGTTTCGACGGCAAGAATGGATGTCGTTTGCGTACTTGGATGATTCCGGTGGCATGGCGATACTTTATGAACATTCGAGAGAGATTGCTCAGGACTGAAAAAATTGATGACAATTCCGGTGTCATTAGGGATTACGTACGAGATGATTTGCGCATTCAGATTGCAATAGATGTGAATGCCGTTCTTTCAAGAATGCCTAATGAGCGCTATGCGGAGATTATCCGTCTGCTCCTCATTGAAGGCTATGCATCACAAGATGTTGCTGACATGCTTGACTTGAGAGTAGAGAATATCTATAATCTAAAACACCGGGCTATCAACCAGTTCATAGAACTGTATGGTCAACGATAGGATTGTGAGAGTTTCAGACTCTATATAATAAAACCAAGATATTAGTTTTATGATAAGTCAAAAATTCTCTATTATTCCCGAAGATCAAATCATGAGTTTTATGAATAAAGATGAGTACAAAAGGGATGATAGTCTCCTTGACTCTATAGAAAGTGTGTCGGACCTTTGGGTTCTGGCAAAAATGAAAGAATCTTATAATGAAGATAAAGATATACATAACAATCTTATTGACAATAATCATGTCGTGCTTTTTCCCTGCGGAGGCGAAGACACGTCGGGCTGTTGTCATAGGCTTGGGTGAACAACTCGATAAATCCTGGGGTAAAATCAATGGCGACAAAGACGTGCCATTGGTCCTCTCAATGCTTAAAGCCAATGGATTCGGCGATATTGCGACATTAACGAACAAGAAAGCTACCAAGGCCGGCATCATCAATGCTTTCAATTCTTTGATTAATCGGTCACAGAAAGGTGATATCATCTATATCCAGTTTTCAGGTCATGGCCAGATGATGACTGATATGAATGGAGACGAAAAGGACGGTTTTGATGAGGCTTGGATTCCATACGATGCCTATCTCAAATATTGTTCAAAAGATAAGGGAGAAAAACACCTCAGCGATGATGAGATAGCTCAATACCTGACAAGACTTCGCTCCAGAATAGGGCGTGAAGGTGTCATAGCAGTTGTGGTAGATGCTTGTCATAGCGGTGACTCAACCCGTGATTTATGCGAGAATGATTCTGTTGTGGTCAGAGGTGTTGACGTGGATTTTGTCATCCCCGGTAAAAGGACAGGATCTTCAGTTCGCACTCCGGAGTCATGGCTTACGCTTAGCGCTTGCCAAGATTTCCAGCTGAATCAGGAATACAACGGCGTCGGCAAACTGACCCATATCCTTGCCAACAACTGGCGGGAGTATGTGGGAAAATCCGACCAGACCATATATAAAGCTATCGATGAAGTTTATGAGACCCGGAAGTATAAGGGTCCCGTTGCTCAGAATCCAAGGCTTTCCGGGAAAACCGGTAGAGTCCTATCGCTGATTTTCAACAAAAGATGATATTCGAATTCAGACGCAAATCATATTCCGACATTCAGATAGTCGGAGCGTATCAGACCGACGACAAAAAGATACAGCAGTTCTGGTATGACAAATGCCGTTCACAGTTTGGCAAAGGCACGTCAAACTATGGCGGCTTGACTGATTATGACCGAGACGACCTGTTCCAGGACTCTTTCATTATTCTTTGGGAAAAAATGGAGTCACATCAGATTTATATACTTGATGGAACCGTCCATGTCACGACCAAAAAGGGCGACAGCATAATCCCGGATATGCTCGGCTACTTCATGCGAATAGTCAAGAACAAGTATCTCGAAATGTTTCATAGCGGGAAATATGTCATTCCCATCAATGAGGTCGTAGCATCTTCAAATGAGAATTTCTTTGAAGAACTTTATTGGGATGAAGACCCTGATGTGGAAAAAGACAGAATTGTCAGTCAATCTCTCCTCTCGTTACCTAAGAGTTGCCTTGAAATCCTGACAATGTTTTACTATGAAAAGAAGTCTTTGGAGCAGATTCTTGAAGAGCGTCCTGAGAATACCTCATACGATGGCGTGAAGAGCCGAAAGTCAAAGTGCATGACTAATCTAAAGAAACGTATCACAGAATCATTTGCCAAAGCCGGACTACGATGAAAGAAGATAATTTAGACAAACGAATAGAACGAGTCGCAGAATCTCTCGGCACAAAGAAAGCTGCAATGCGTCAATGGGAAGCAGATAGGATTTCTGATGAACTGAAACGTAGGTTCGCCGCTAAAAGGTGGCGTACCTACGGCATCTCAGCGGCAGCATCCGTAGTAGTGATTTGCGGAGTAGGATTAGGCATTTTTCTGAATAGGGACAGAGGGAACGATTATGGAGTTACATCTGCGGCCACAGTATATAGAGGGGGCAGTTGCGACATTGTAGAGATTCAAGCTATGATTGATTCTTCGAAATATGAAATGGCTCTTCAAGCAATCGACGTCACTCTTGCTGACACAGTAATTGATCCGTCTTTTACGTCAGAACGGCAGGTTTATCTACGCAGTCTTAACACTGACCGAGAATACGAATTGATTTGGCTAAAAATTAATGTGCTTGTTAAGAGTGGCAAAAAGACAGAGGCAGTTCCGTTGTTGGAAGATTATATAAAGACTGATGGGAGACATCAGAAAGAAGCCAAAATTCTTTTAAATGATCTGACAAAATGAGACGATTCTTTTTTATTATTACATTTATATCAGTATGCATGAGCATAAACGCTCATATATACAATAATTTTATGCAAGCCGGAAACTACGCCTATAAAGATAAGAACTATCCGCTTGCGACATATTTCTATGAAGAAGCTTTACGGCAAATGCCGACGGACTCGATTTTGGATATCTATATCGGCAAGTGCTTACTTCGAGATGTTAACATGTATGCCAAGAAATACAATGACGCACTTCATTATGGCACAGATGCGATCCAGTCCATACAGCAACTTGGTTTGACTGGCAGATATCAAATTTTTGAGGATTCCCTTATTGTTGCAAATATTTACTCTCTGAAAGGGGATTCCATAACGTCAGCTCGATATTTAGATGAAATATTTGGTCGTGCATTTAACGCAAAGCTTACTTGGAAGGATACATTACAGTTATCCAAGCTCGGAGGAATAGTTTCAAGCCATTTGAATAACTGGCAACAGACTGCGTCTATGTATGATTTGAGCCGACAGATTATGAAAAGATTCACACCTTGTGATGAGACGATCAATACTCTGAATCTCTATGGCAACGCTCTATTTCATAATGAGAAGTTTCGGGATGCACTGAAGGTATATGAGGAGCAATTGGATGTCTGCGAAAAACTGTATGGTAAAAATACCAGAGAATATCATTGGGCTCAATATTGCTTTGCCAACATACTTGCCTTCATGGGAAGAATAAATGAAGGGGCATCCATATATAAAGAAGTGATAGCCTGGTATCGCGACAAGATATTGAATGATTTGCAGTCCATCCCTTCAACCGAGCGCGAAAAGTATCTCGAAAATATGATTGAGCTACTTCAAAATGCCATTCCATTTGGAATTGAAGCGAAATATAATGAGGATGAATTTACAGCATTGGCGTATGAATGTCTTCTTCTATCTAAAGGGCTGCTTTTGGCAACTGAAAAAACGACAGAAACTATAATAAGAGAAAACGGCACTGATGAGGAAGTCGCAAGTATTACTACTCTTTATCAGTTAAAATCACATTTGTCGGATTTACTTGCTAATCAGAATAGCGATCCCAAAGATGTGCTGAATACATACGCTCAAATCAAGACTATCGATGTAAACCTTGCAAATGCCTGTTCTCATTATGGAAACAATACATCTTTTGCCTCTATCGGATACGAACAGGTTAAGAATAATCTGAAAGACGGGGAAGTATTGTTGGACTTCGCAGACTTCAAACCGAAGAGTAAACCACGGCAATATGTCTGCTATGAAATACGCCGCGAAAAGAAATTCCCTACGGTGCACTATATTTGTAATGGGGCGGAACTGGATTCACTTCTCGCTTTGGAGAACCATCGATGGGGAAATCTATATTCCGGAGAAGCGGGCGCCGACATGACATCTGTAATCGGAAACCCTCTAAGAAAGATCATTGGCGATTCCAAAACAGTTTATTATGTACCTTCCGGCATATTCCACAAACTTGCCATAGAAGCCATTGCGATAGAGGAACATCGGCTGGGTGACAATTACTCATTTTATCGTTTGTCTTCAGCGAGAGAACTGATTGCGGATAATGCTGCGAGGCACTCAAAGTCCGCGCAATTATACGGAGGACTGACCTATGGCGTTGATGTAAAACCATTATTACGTTCTTTGCAAGAAGTGACAGAGATTTCCGATATGCTGGATGGCATTATGGAACAGAAAACGTTTGTTGCGGACAAAGGCACCAAGGAATCATTCATGCAGATGAATTGTAATGCCCCGAGTATTATACACCTATCTACGCACGGTTTTTATTACTCCCCAACGGGCCAAAATCTTCCATCTTCTCTTCAGGGCTATAATGATGCCATGTCATTGTCAGGATTAGTTATGTCGGGCGGTTCTTTATCGTCTCGATTAGGCTTGCTGACAGCCGACGAGGTGGCCCACTGTAATTTGTCAAATACCGATATTGCATGTCTCGCTTCTTGCCTTTCCGGACAAGGAGAAGTGACGTCAGAGGGCATCTATGGTCTGCAACGGGCCTTCAAGAAGGCTGGAGTGAAGACCGTTATAATGAATCTTTGGGAGGCAAGCGATGTAGCCACCCAATGCTTCATGACAAACTTTTATTGGGACCTTGTCAATGGTAGCAAAGACTCGCGCAAGGCATTCCAATTTGCCCGTGATGAAGTCCGAAAAAAATATTCTTCACCGTTCTACTGGGCTGGCTTCGTAATGATAGACTAAACGTAATATAAACTACTATATGATGAGCAGATTCATACAATTATGTTTATTCATAACACTTATAAGTTTTAATATAAGTGCTCAATTATCAGATGATAGTAAAAAGGACAAACTGCTGAGGTTGATTTCATCTGCAAATTATGAAATGACCGGAGGTTTTGATAATAAACAATCTGACGGTTCTTTCAAAGAGGCCAATAAGGCTCATTTAGAGGTTTATGGTAAATCTTGTGCCTACGTATGTGTTTTTATAAAATCATACATTGATTCCGCCAACTCAATGAAGGATTATAAGAATAAACAACTTGAGGTTTACCGCTATGTAGAACTCAATCCTGAGTTTAAAAAATTAATCGATTTTTTAATTGCTGAAGATTTACCACTTTATCAATATTATATAAGTAACGATGGAAAATATAAAACTTCCGTAACAATATATGATAAGTCGGATTTAGAACAATTTGGAATTTATGCGACCAAATAACAGAACTATTTAACGGATGAAATAGAATAGTATAACATGGAGTATAGTTTATTAAAGCATAATTAGTAGATCTCCTAAAATAGAAAGAGTAAGATGAAAGATAGCTTTAGACATCAGATCGTTGGTATATTGTTGGTTATTATGTTTTTAACAACGGCAGTGTTTAATCCATATATCCTGGCTCAAGAGCCACTTGACTTGTCAAATGTCAAGTTTAAAATCGTGTGCAACGACACAGTCAGCGTAAATGAGAGAATACCTATAGAATTCGTTTTAGATTATGAAAATCAGTTTAATCCCGATTTTCTTGAATTAAAAATACCAAATTTTGAAACTGAATGTGCGAAATTACTATTTGTAGGGAAAACATTGACAAACACCAGTCATAGTATAATTAATGGCAACAAGACAATCACGCATAAGGTTAAATGGGTTGTCAGCATTAAAACCGTAAAAGAAGGTCGTTTCCTAACCCCTGATGTAATTCTATTATATAAAAATGACACACTTGATATTTCACCCAAATCCAAAACCATCGTAATAAAGGAGGGGGCGGATGCTTCCAAATTAAGAAATGACACAGCAAAAAAGGAATCAGATAATACCCTCATTAGATTGATAACTGTTTTGGATAAAGAAACTATAAACCTCGGGGACTCGGTGCTAATGCAAATCAAGCTTCAATCCAATCAAAGTTTCAGTGAGGTAAGATTCGACACACCGGTTGAAATCGATGATTGCTTTTATGAAAATATTGAGACGATTGCTGCCGAACCTATCAAGATCGCCGTGGATGGTGTTGAATGCAACGAATGGATTGTTTCTGAATACCTTCTTATTCCACTTAAATCCGGAATAATAAGAATACCGGAAATCAAGATAAAAGGGAATTGTACGGTTCGAAAAGAGGAGACAGATCCATTTTGGGGGTCTCTACCCAAATTCTACAATGTTCCATTTCATGCAAAATCAAAGGAAATTAAACTTAAAGTAAAATAATATGCGGATTTTTAAATATTTATTATTTATTGCTATCGTAATAGGTAATATACAACATGCATTTGGAAATAAACCATGGGACATTGTACTAATGGATGTATCCGGCGACATGGATTCGTATGGTGCTAACGGTGTAACCGAATTAGATATTGCCAATCATTGTATTAAGCACCTTAAGAGTCGTGAGTTGCTTGACTCCATTATGCTCTTCGCGGGGGGCAGAGTAACCTTGCCTGTTGGCGATGGTTCTGACATTAGATATGAATATCGCGACATACTGCGAATCATAGGAGATGGAACTTCGATAAACGATGCTTTGACAAGTTGTTTGGGAAGGATAAATAAGGCAAGTAGGATTCTGGTAATTTCCAATGGAAGAGAAGTCGGAAGTTCCATATCATCCAACACACTCTCCAAATTGATGAAATTGAAAGGCGTTCAAGTAGATGCAATTATTGTATCATCCGGTTGTGATAGTATATGTGTTAAGTCTGCTTTTGACCCCAAAGATTCAGTCAGCTATGAGCGAACAAGCATATATCCCGGTTTAAATAATATTGTCAACAGAACTGAAGGAAAAGTTATAACTATTAAAGGAACAGATGATATAGATAATACAATAAATGGTTTTTTATCATCTCTCGCTAAAAAGAGCACAAAATTCTCAGGGAAAAAATGTAATTTAAATGCTGAACTGAGCGATAGATTAATTGCGCGTATTAGACCACAAAAAGTATATATATGCGAAGTCGATACAAGTGTTTCCATAACATATAACGGGATTAAATTTCATGGTCTTGCCGATATTTTAAATGTTGAAAATATGGATACGTCAATTCTGATAGACCACGACGTCAATCGGAATAGTCGGGCATGTAATATCGTTTTTTTCTCAGAGCCAACGGAACGAGATAAAAAACACTCTATTTTACAACAGATTTCTCCTTCAAATTCTTACTGCAAACTTGATCAAACCACCCCGATAGATATACTTCCTATGATTTATTATAACGGCATTGGGAATAAGATGAAGATATGTGGTTTGGAATATGAAGAAGTGGAGGAATAAAGATAGTGAGTTCTATTATTGTAATGTATTGAATATGTGATTTCAAATAGATACAACCAATCTGTAATATGTAAAATGCCCTTCATGTGGCAATGAAACGCCTGCAGTGTTGACACATTAGAATAATATTCATTGGAAGGGAGGCATATAAGGGACCTGTGTTTCAATTCAATCCTAAAGATGGAAAAGATAGTAAAAAAATTGCGACCTCTACCGGGTTACTTCTTTACAGAGTTAGTCATAAAGGGCAAACAATTAGAAGTTGCGCCCGACACAAACCAGGGTATGTAAAGATGAAAAAACTATTTTTGATGATGATTGCAGTGGTTTGCATAGGTCTTTCGGCTAACGCTCAACTTAATGGCCAATTCATAACCGGACAAGATGGTCACATCTATTTCCGGGCTCTTAACACAACGGGATATGCGTTTCCTGTAAGTATAACTGCTACGTCTTCCGGCAGATCAAACTCAGAAACAGTAACTGTAGGTCAAGGCTTCGTTCTTGGTCCCACAACACCCTGGAAATGGTACTGGAAATCGGGAGATCGAATAACTGTGACATATCAGAATGGTCAATCTGTTTATTGGCAATGCCCTGCTAACGATTGTGCTTATGGTTCCAATTCTCCGTCCTTTCGAGGAACAACCTCAGATGGATATATCTACAAAGGCACCATAACTCTCACTCGAATCACTTCCGGAACATCAGAGACCTTCTATCATTTCAATAAAGGTGGTGTTGATTATGTCGCCACATCAAAAAGAGGCCCATACTATCGACTTGCACGACGCATGACCATCAATTATATCAACTACAAATACTGAAATAAAACGCATATAATATAGTGATGAAAATGAAAATGAAATTGTCGATTTATTTCACCGTAGCCATGACAATACTTGTCGGCTGTGGAAGTTCGCATGATGATACTTCTATCCCACTCCCGGAGTACATAAGCGAAATCACTTTGGATGAGAATAATCATGTAACTGACATGGGCAGATCCGGAGAATCGACTCCTGACGGTAACTATTATTATCATGGCTCAGTACGTTTATACACTGATGATGGCTGTTCTGATATCTTTGATTGTTACGAAGGCAAGATCGGAACGGAAAGAGGATGCCGTGGTATCATATATGGAGGAATGTTCTATAACCTTGACAGAAATGATTATGTAACAATAGCCGGAACAAGATACAGAGCTTCCGGATTATTAGACTAAGTTGTAAAAATCCGACAATTCGGGATTTCACGATACTACGAGGCCGAAACAATTGAATAAAGTAAGTTATTGATTTTTCAGTTGCACCCATTCATTATTCTTAAAAACACTCAACATGAAGACTACAGTCACAACCGAAACAACTACCGATGTAAAAGTGAACATCGAGCCGGAAGAGATTCAAACACTTGACGATAAGGTCACAACAAAAGGGAAAGGCAAACTTGACATGGTTATCGCATTTGACACAACCGGCTCCATGGCGGCATATATTGATGACGTCCGTCATCAGGTGTCCGAGATGATACCGCGTATTTTCAAGGATAACGAGGATTTATGCCTCGGGATTGTCGCATTCGGCGACTACTGCGACATGGAGAACCGTGACTCTTTCGGTAATGCATACCAGTGCATCCCTCTTACCGACAACGAGAATGACATAATCGAGTTTGTCGAGGAGTCGAAGGACACAAGCGGCGGTGACGGCGATGAATTTTACGAATTGGTCTTAAAGAAGATCATAGATGAATCGCCTTGGCGAGAGGATTCTTCAAAGGCTATCCTGCTGATTGCTGACGCCGACCCGCATAAAATCGGCTATACCTACCGCGACTACGTGGTCGGCAATCAGATTGATTGGAGAATAGAGGCAAAGAAAGCCGCCGACATGAAAATCAAGATCGATACCGTCTCGATCTGCGGGCGCCCTTGGTATAAGGAGTTATCGGCGATGACAAACGGCATCTCTGTCCCCTTCAAGAGCAGCGGCAAGACCGGCACTATGCTTGAGACCGCAACGACTGCCCGCAGTGCCATGGCATTTATGGAATCAGCCCGCGGTTGTGGGGACGCATTAATGGGGGCAGCTATGATACATCGTGCGGTAGGACTCAAAAGTAAACTCGGTCGTATGTTCGCTGACTGCGACGATGATGAGCTGAATGATATTTACGACTCCTATTCCCAAGAAATCGACAAGAACGAGGAATAATTCAAGACGATGACTCAAGAAACAAACCAATCTGATAAGCCAAGCCGTTGGCAAGGATTTACCGCCAACTGGAGAAAGCGCAACTGGGTAACGGATGTCGTTCTCTATGGCATTCAGATTGCTGCGGTTCTGTACTCATTAGTGATGGTTGCGGAGATAACCGACATGATATACGATTTCCGTGACCCTAATCCATACGGACTTTATGAGGAAATGACAATTGGCACACTGATATTCAGGATGCTCAGCAAAGGTTGGCTAGTCGGATTTGTAGTATGTATCGCTGTCTTTTTATGTAATCTGAGAGTCATCAAATGGAAGCTTGACGGGATACTATGGATGTTCATCCTATTTTTCGGCGTTTCCATAGCAACCTTGGCCGTTGAAAATGAAATGTTCCTATATTTCAGCGTTTTCTCCTTGGGGTCTCTGGCGACATACTTCCTGTCGTTATTCCTTCCCAAAAAAGTTGGCGAAACGAATACTACAACCTTTCAGCAATGCCGCAAACCCACGAACCGGCTTATAACATTGTCATTCATCGTAATGCTGATGTGGATTTTCATGTTATGCGATGCTATAAGTCGTTTCTGAGACTAAACCTTAATTAATAGAATTAATTATAATGCAGACAAATAACCTACAAGATAAATGCCGTGGTTCACTTGTTGGAGGAGCCATTGGCGATGCTCTCGGCTATCCTGTGGAGTTTGTGAACTCCTTTGAGGAAATCAAGGCGAAATATGGTGATAATGGAATCGTGGAGTACGATATGTCATATCCATGTCTGGATGAGAAATTAGATAAGGCACTGTTTTCAGACGACACGCAGATGACTCTCTATACAGCCGAAGGATTGCTTGAGTCCGAGAGAAGCGGGAGGTCAATAGTCCCTACAATTTGCAATGCCTATCTTGCATGGTTTGGCCATCAAGTCGGTAAAAAGGTCAAGATTTCATATGACTCCAAATTGTCAAGAATAAAAGAACTGAATCAGCGACGCGCACCCGGGAACACCTGTCTGTCGGCCTTACTTTCCATCTATAATGGCAAAGACCCGATGAATTCAAGTAAAGGTTGCGGAGGAATTATGCGGGTCGCTCCTATCGGGTTGTATGGTGCCACTCATGGATGGTCACTTGAGGAGACAGCTAAATTGGCTGGAGAAGTAGCAGAACTGACTCATCTGCATCCTCTCAGCATGTGCCCTTCTGCAGCATTAGCCGTAATCGTTCAGCTTTGTGTCTTGGAGGATGAAAAGATTGATGGCAGCCATTTCAACTCGATTATTGGGAAATCGCTTGAAGTTGTGAGCGGAGTTTATGGTGCTGATGCACCTGCAATGGAAGATTTCCAGAAACTTATTCGGAAAACGCTGCAACTTGAAGACACTCTCCTTCGAGACTGGGAAATCATTGAGAATGGTCTCGGTGGTGGCTGGGTTGCCGAGGAAACGTTGGCAATAGCTGTATTCTCCGTAATGCGGCATATTGATGATTTCAATGCCTGCATGATTTGTGCTGTCAATCATGGTGGTGACAGTGATTCCACCGGTGCCGTCGCCGGCAACATTATCGGCGCGATTCTCGGGTATAATGCAATCCCCGATAAGTATACGAAATCCATTCAGATGAAAGAACTTCTGATAACAACAGCAGATGCCTTATCATAATGTGATATGAAAGAGAAACAGATAATCTGGACCTTGTTTGACGCACTCAGGCCGATAATCATATCGAAATTGTTGAACCCCGAAGTTTCGGTATCCTCACGCGGTCAAACATTTTTCTACGACGGGATTGATTCAACAGAGGGATCCAACACTGTCGATATGGCACAGCTTATCGTTCCGCTGAATGATGAGATGGCTGAAGTTTTGTCTCCTGACGAATTTTTTACAGCACATCCGTCTGAATATCA
>ULSH01025857.1_pt1 | contig 26850 bp, 37 predicted proteins | sample 1956151 | NCBI WGS metagenome assembly ULSH01 (sample SAMEA4835702, study PRJEB28245) | human gut metagenome | biome: gut microbiome; material: fecal sample | place: Denmark | collected 2008 | reverse complement strand
AAAGAGCGTCGAATCTTTGTTCGAGGTAATCACGAGGACTTACTCGAAAGTTGTGTCAAACGCCGTGAGTTTTATCAAAATGACATATCCAACGGCACTCTCAAGACAATCTTCAATCTCTGTGGAATGAATGAAGACGCCATTTGGTACGGTGTTCGAGGGGATGTAGACTGGGATTATCACGACGTGTTTTATAAAATAAAAAGCGTTAAAATCCTGTGGGACTATCTCGCAGAATGTGTTGATTTTTACGAACTTGGCGAATACGTTTTTGTTCACTCTTGGGTGCCGATTGGTACTCCCGATTGGAGGAAGGCGACCAAAGAAGAGTGGGACAGCGCAAGATGGAGCAATCCGTTTGAAATGTGGCGCATAGGTTACAAGGTTCCCAACAAGACGGTTGTATGTGGCCATTGGCATACCAGCTGGGCGCACAACAGACTACACCAAAAAGGAACTGAGTTTGACGATGAAGCCTGCTTCGACATCTTTATCGATAAAGGCATTGTAGGGTTGGACGCTTGTACGGCACATAGCCATAAATGTAACTGTTTTGTAATAGAGGAGTGATATGGAAGATTTCAAAGTAGAGATTCTCAAGCATCCGACCGACGAAGATTGGATGCTGTGTAAACAATGTACGTTGGTTACAATTGGTAAAGAGGCCAAGCAGCCTCCGACGGACGAATGGAAACATAAGATACTCGCATCCGAGCATAGCCCGATTAGGGTGTTACAGTTCGTTTTTAGAATAACAAATGTCCCCTATTGGGTCAGCACGCATTTAGTGAGGCATGTCCACGCAGTGCCGTTTGTTAAAACACAACGAAACGATCGACAAACTAACTACGATCGCGGAGAGGCTCCACAGGATTCCCCAGTAGATATGTGTTGGTGTATGAACGCTCAAGAACTTATGACTATTGCCCACAAACGACTTTGCACGCAAGCAAGTCCTGAAACTAGGGCAGTTGTTGCCGAGATTTGCCGTCAGGTGGAAGAAGTCAATCCTGAATTTAAAGGGTTGTTGGTTCCGAATTGTGTTTACCGCGGTGGAAAGTGCACGGAATTTTATCCTTGTGGAGCGGCGGAAGCGATGGTAAGAAAATATCTTGGAGAAAAAGTGTCACAATAGGTTGACACTTTTTTAGGTTTTGTGATAAGATAAGTAGAGAATGTAAAAAGGAGACATAAATGTTCTGTTCAATACACAACCATACGCAATATAGTAATTTGCATCTCAGAGATTCAATTAACCGAATCCCCGAGATGATTAATAAAGCGATTGAATATGGATTTAACGGCTTGGCCATTACTGATCATGAAATTATTAGTGGCCATATTGAAGCCCTGAATTGTGGAGATAAGATACGAGAAGAGCATCCCGATTTTAAGATTATTCTTGGTAATGAAATTTATCTTATAGATGAAAGTGAGTATAAAAATGCCGACAAGTATTGGCACTTTATCCTTTTAGCAAAAGACGAAGTTGGTCATAGACAATTGCGCGAGCTCTCAAGTCAGGCTTGGGAACGTTCTTATATGGAGCGTGGCCAACGTCGCACTCCCACATTCTATCAAGATTTTGAAAGAATTATCGGCGAAAACAAAGGACATTTGATTGCCTCGACCGCTTGTGTTGGCGGTCGTTTGGGCACGAGCATTTTGCGTAGAGATTCGGATTCAATTAACTTCATGGTGAATTGGATGATGGACACCTTCGGTGAAGGAAATTGTTTTTTGGAAATGCAAGATTCCGACTCCGATGATCAACAAGATGTTAACCGTTATATCATAAAGTTGTCTGAATTTTTTGGCATACCCTATATTATAACGCAGGATGCTCACTATCTCAACAAGGAAGACCTCCCCATTTTTGAGAAGTTTTTGAATAGTAAGGCGGAGAGCGACCGTGAAGTCAATGCGTTTTATAAGTATACTTACATGAAGCCCGAAGACGAGATTCGCCAAATCTTGTCTTATTTGCCGAGTGATGTTGTTGATACCGCAATTAATAATACTCAATTGATTTACAATCAAATTGAATATTATGATATGCGCTGCCCCATCATCGTTCCCGAACGCAAGTTGCCTGAATTTCAAGTGCGCCACTTGCTTAAGGATTGGTACGACAGTTGTCCAAATATCAAATTCTATGCTTATAGCGAATACCCGCAAGATAGATTTTTGCTTTATTCGATAGAACAAGGGATTCTTGACAAGAACTTTGATGTTGGTAAAGAGCAAGCGGATAGAATAGAAATTGAGTTGTACACTCTCAAGGTGGTTAGCGAAGCTCTTAACCAAAGAATGAGTGCTTACCTTAATTTGGTCAAAGAGATTGTCGATATAGCTTGGGAAGTCACGTTCGTTGGCGTCTCAAGAGGCTCTGCAATGTCTTTCTTGATTAACTATCTTATAGGTATAACTCAAGCCAATCCAATGCTTTACGATATTCCCTATTGGCGTTTTATGAACGTGGAGAGCAGTGCCACAATTATGGACATCGATTGCGACTTCTCGAACGACAAAGCGCCAGAATTGATGGAAGCTTTGCGCCAACATTATGGTTACGATTGCGTTTTAAACACTTTAACTTATAAAAAAGAATCATTAAAGTCTGCAATCTTGACCGCTTGTCGTGGTCTCGACATCCCAGTTGACGAAGCTCAACCTTTGTCTGCGATGGTACCGATGTCGCGTGGGCACGTGTACACTTTGGAAGAGTGCGAAAATGGCAACGAAGAGCAAGGGTATGAACCTGCTCCCGAACTTATCAAAGCCCTCAAAGCCTATCCCAATCTTTACGAAACGGTCTGTAAAATAGAAGGGCTAATTTCAGGTGCGGGAGTTCATGCTTCAGCTTGCTATGTGTTCTCTCACGGTTATCTTGAACATTTGGGAATGATGCGCGCCCCCAATGGTACGCGTATTACTTGTTACGATTACCGCGCGGCCGATCAGGTTGGGTCATTGAAGTTTGACTGTTTGTATACCGACGCTCAAACTAAACTGATGAAATGTGTAGAGCTGTTGCTTAAGGCGGGCGAGATTCAGTGGCAGGGTTCTTTACGAGCAACTTACAATAAATATCTTCATCCCGATGTGCTTGATTATAAAAATCCTCAAATGTGGGAAGATATGCAAAACGGTAAGATAGCTAATCTTTTCCAGTTTGAAACTCAAGTTGGAGCCGTTTGTATCAAACGCACTCGTCCGACGTCGGTTGCGGAACTTGGAGCTGCCAACGCTGTTATGAGATTAATGGGCGAAGATGGCGAAGAACGTCCTCTGGATAGATATGTCAGATTCCGCAACAACATCAACGAATGGTACAAAGAAATGGACGAAGCTGGTTTAACTCCCGAAGAACAACAGGTCCTCAAAGAGGAGTTATTGTCCAAATATGGCAATTCTGTTGAACAAGAAGACATGATGCGCCTAGTGCAACGCCCTGAAATTGCGAATTTTACTTTGGGTGAGGCAAACTTATTACGTAAAGCAGTGGCGAAAAAAGACGCAAAGAAAATTGAGAAAATGAAAAAGCGTTTCTTTGAGGCAATTGACAAAGAGGAGAGTGAATAAATGGCTAGAAAAGAGTATCTGGAGTATTGTTGGAACCATTTGGTTAAGCCGCAAATTGGTTATAGCTTTTCTATTCCTCATGATATTGCTTATAGTATCGAAGCGGTACAAGAGGCGAACCTTGCAACTCGTTATAACCCCCTGTTTTGGGCGTGTGCTTGCCTGTGCGTTAACGCAGGTTCTTCTGCAACCGATTTTGAGGAGAATATCGACCAAGAAGATGGCGAAGACGAAGATACCAGTCTTCTTTGGGAAGAAGATGTCGAGGAAGACGATGAAACATCAGATGAGCCGAAAAAGGCGAAATCTGTGCCTGTCAACTATCCCAAAATTGCTAAGGCTATCAGTGACGCACAACTCAATGGGGTGCAGATTATGCTGCCCGATATTAACTTGGCAGAACTCGATTTTATTCCCGATGTTGAGCACAACGCTATTGTTTATAGTCTTTCGACGGTAACGAATATAAACCAAGATTTGGCCAATACCATCATCGCTGGTCGTCCGTATTCATCGCTCGAGGATTTTATGAATCGTCTGACTCTCACTCCTGTCCAAATGATTTCTCTTATCAAAGCGGGTTCGTTTGATGCTATCGAACAAAGACCCCGTCAGGCGATTATGCGTTCATATCTTGAATCGTTGGCTCGTACAAAAGTCACCCTAAAAGAGAAGGTTACAGCGGTGCATTTGGGGAAAGCGATTGAACTCAATATCGTTCCTGAAGATTTCAACTTACAAATTCGCATGTTTAACTACAAAAAGTGGGTTGATAAAAACGAGAAACAGGCGGCACAAAAACTTTATGTTATTGTCGATCCTGATAGTGTCAAATTCTTCGAGGTTTATCTCAAAGATAAAATGACACTCGGGAAAGAATATGATGTAGTGCCCGCAGGTTACACAGTGAAACCATCTGCATTCGAAAAGAAATACAAAGAATTCGTTGCTCCCCTCATGGATTGGTTTAGTTCCGAGGAAGGGCGTCAGCTTCTTTATCAAGCCGAATGCGATGCAGTAGTGCAGGAAATGTGGGACAAGTATTGTCAAGGAAGTTTAAGTGCGTGGGAAATGTCATCAATGAGCTTCTACTACAGTGGACACGAATTGGCAAGTATGCAATCTCTCGCGTATAATCTTCGTTCATTCAAAGACCTTCCTGAGGAACTTAAGCCCATTCGTATGAAAAAGCTTAAGAACGGCAAGGAAACGCCCGTGTACGATATCGTTGGGATAGCGGGAACTGTTGTGGGAGCAAACAACAACAAACACATCGTTTCTTTGCTCACTCCCACAGGAGTGGTCGACGTAAAGTTCTACGCAGGTTCTTATATTCATTATAATAAGAATATAAGTACAGTTGACAACAAGGGTAAGAAAACGATGATTGAAAAATCATGGTTTACTCGCGGTAACAAACTTCTTATTTATGGAGTACGCCAAGAGAATATGTTCTTGCCGAAGACTGACTATGATAAGGGAATCCGACATTCGGTAAACTTGATTGAGTCAGTGGGGACTTATCCCAAGCTCAAGCTTGAGCGCGAAAATTAAAAAAAATAAGTCACAAAAGGTTGACACAGAAGCGATTCTGTGTTAATCTTTTCGTATATCAGAAGAATGAGGTAGCAATGGACACTAGATACGCTTTGGCGAGCGAAGAAATAATGGATAAGAAGGTGAGATTGAAGGCGCGATTAGACCGTGTTATTTATCCCAAGACTGGACAAAGCTCGGGGACATGGACTATCGCTGCATTTAATCTTTTGGAAGTATTAGATGGTGATGTGCCACCTGTTTTCCTATTGTCCAATCACTTTACAGCCAAAGGAAGAATGCCCGCGCTCAACACTCGTGATGAATACACAATCAGCGCTCGGTTGGTGAAAGACGAGAAATACGGATTGCAGTATGAAATAGATACCATGTGTTTGGATTATGATATGGATGACGAAGAAGACCAGAGAAAGTTTTTCTCTTTCTTTTTGACACCCAATCAAATCGAATCGTTGTACGAACAGTTTGACAATCCAGTTGAATTGTTGCAGAATCGCGATGTCAAAACTTTAATCAAAGCCAAAGGTATCGGCCCTGTGGTCGCTCAGCGAATGATTACAAAATATGAGGACAGCCGTGATAAAGGTTATGCTTATGTCAAGTTTCATGATTTGGGTTTGACCAAGAATGCAATAGACAAACTTGTGCAATTTTATGGATCAGCTGACGCTGCCGTAGCAGTAGTTGAAAAAAATCCTTATACGCTCATTATCCAAGTTCCTGGCTATGGCTGGTCAAAGGCAGACGATATTGCTTTAGCACAAGGAATAGCTCTTGACTCCGAAGAGCGCATGGGAGCTTACCTTGTTCACTACTTAAGAGAGCAGGCCGATTTGAATGGCAACTCGTGGGTAGATGTGGATGATTTGTGCACAGCAATCGGCCAAGTGTGCGGAGATACGGACGAAGAGAAGATTTATAACGTTGTCCGCAACGGTATTAAGACCAATGTGTTGTACTTCGACCAAGATAATGGACGCGTGGGCTTGATGGAATATCGAGAGCTTGAGCAAGAGTTGGCAAATGAGATTGTCCGCATTCAAAAAGGCAAAGCAACCATTGAAATTGATAAAGATTACGCAGAAAAAATCTTAAAAGATATCGAAAGTAGACAGGGCTTTACTTTTACTGATGAGCAAAACGCGGCTATTTGGAATACTATAAACAATCAGTTCAGTATTTTGACGGGCGCAGCGGGTGTAGGAAAATCTAGCGCAGTTAATGGTATAGCCCATATCCTCAAAGAACATAATTTCCGTGTTGCACAGGTGTCTTTGTCTGGGCGTGCGGCGTCGAAATTGACTGAAATAACGCACATCCCAGGTCAAACTATTCACCGCTTATTGAAGTATGATCCCGACACGGGGAAGTTCCGTCACAACAAAGATAACCCCGTGCCCTATGATATTATTATTGGCGACGAAGTTTCAATGTGGGGCGGTGAAATCACTCTCGACCTCCTTCGTGCTATACCTACGGGCGCAAAGGTTTTGTTCATCGGTGATGTTAAGCAGCTTGAAGCAATAGGGCTCGCAAGTGTACTCACCGACACTATCAAGTCTCACACCATCCCGACTGTGCAACTGACCAAGATTCAGCGTCAAAAAGCCGACAGTGGTATTATCACCCAATCTCTCAAAGTTGCATGTGGCGAACAAATCGTTTCTACTGCGACCACGGGAGAGGAATATCGTGGGGGTAAACGAGATTTTAAACTGGTGACGTATGTTGACGGCGCCTTGACCAAGCAGAAGGTAATCAACGAGTTCAAAGAGTTGTATATCAATAAACATGTCCCTGTCAACGATATTCAAGTCTTGGTACCAATGAGAAGCCGAGGAGATGCAAGTTGTCGTGCAATAAATTTAGCCATCCAAGAGATTGTCAATGGACTTCCTCAACCCGATGAAGTAACAGTCCATTATTGTGACAGCGGAATTAAGTATGACTACACATATCGCAGAAACGACCGTATTATCATACTAAAAAACAACTATAAAACGCTGAATGTGGAAGGAGAGAAAGAACCTATTTACAACGGTAACGTTGGTTACATTAAAGAAATCGGTCCCGATTACATGATAATCAATTTAACCGAACAAGGTGATATTATCCTCCCCCAAGAAAATTACGATAATCTTTCTTTGGGTTATGCGATTACGGTCCACAAAAAACAAGGCGATTCTTCGCCATATGTCATAGGGGCAATTGACAGTTCGTCATATGCTTTAATATCGAAAGAACTTTTGTACACAATGATAACAAGGGCAAGGAAATATTGTGTTATTGTGGGACAAAAGAAGATTTTGCAACAGGCGGTTAGAATTAGCCGTGTTAAAACTAAACAAACGTGGTTGTGCGAGTTGCTTCAAGAAGCCGAAGCCAACCAAAAGGAGTTAGCAGATGAACAACAAGTGTGAAGATTTTGCCAATCTTGAAGACCTCGATATAGATTTGGGGAAATTGGGGAAAGCAAGTGCTCTTCCCGATTTTACAGAATACGAAAGTTACCTCGACCTCAATGAGCGTATTCTTTATTTGGATTTCGACATAAATGACACTTTAGTCGACTATTCTCGTCGTATAATCCGCTGGAACCGTCAAGATAGGGACATTCCTGTAGAAGAACGCAAACCAATTAAGTTACTCATCAACTCTTATGGTGGTAGTTTAGACTCTTGCTTACATTTCATTGACACGCTGTTGTTGAGCAAAACGCCCGTATACACTTATAATGTGGGTGTCGCAATGTCGGCTGGCTTTTATATTATGCTTGCAGGCAGCAAGAGATTCGCTTATCCGAATGCGCAATTTTTGATTCATAGCGGTTCTGGCGGCGCTGCTGGCACTTACGAACAAAGTAAAAGTCAAATGGAGCATTATACCCGCTGTATTGAGCTTCTTAAAAAATATGTCCTTGAGAGAACCACAATTCCTGAAAAGACATACAATAAGAAAAGAAGCACCGAGTGGTTCATTTGGGCGAAAGATGCGATTGATATGGGCATTATAGATGGACTCATAACTTCGCTTGACGAAATTTAAAATTTTTTTGTCATAAAAGGTTGACTTTCTATCGAAACCATGATACTATGCTCTTGTAAAAAACAACAGGAGGTTTTCAAATGGAAAACAACAACGTAACAAAACATGGCTTCGATAGAGTAGTTGAGAGATCAAACAGAAAAGACGCTGCGGCATTTGCAGACAGAGCTTATCGTAACGGAAAGAAACCCGAAGTGTTTACACATCCAAAGTTCCGTAACTATTTGCAAAAAGTTGCCGCGCACTCTTGCATTGGAGCAGAATTAAGAGTCTTCAGCAATCAAATTTTTGTATTCAGTCCGACTACAGAATTGATTACGGTGCTTGACATTCCCGAAGTTTACGATACTCGTAAATATAGAAAATAAGGAGAACAATATGAACGAACTTAGAAAAGCGATGAGACAAGCTGGGTGTTCTGCAGACTTCATTTCGTTTGCGACAAGACTTCTTCGTGAACACACTATCATTTGGGACGATACAAAAATTGAAACCACTTGGATCAGTGTTCGTGTGGAAGATGGCTATAGGATGGTAGAAATTTATGACTGATATTGAGAGAAAAGTGGATGAGATCACCCATAATAGCACTTGGGGTTTTCAGGTATGGCGCAAAAAGCGCGAAGAAGTCGTCAATGAGTTTGACAACAAAGAAGCTCGCGATTGGTTGTTCCAGGTTGGGGTAGAGCCTAAATCACCCTATGAACAAGTAATGGCATTTCACGCTTTGGGATATTTCATTATGTGGCTTGATCGTAAGGGGAAATGCTATTATGAAATAGATGGCGACGAGCGTTGGTTTAGAGACTGCCACTCTTCGGTTTATGGCGACTTGGTCGTGTGGGAAAGCGATGGTGGCAAAAAACGCGGTATTATAAAAAAGACAGACTTAAAGGAGAATGAACAATGAACACAATCGTAAACGCAGAAGAGCTTCAAAATGGTCAAATGTTGACTGAAGAAACATGGGCAGACATAGACAAAGAAATTGCACTTCACTCTGACGAGGAGCTCAAGAAGGGTTTCATTGTGCGTGATTTCGGTGGCAAGATGTTTCTTGCGATAAAGCGCATGACGATGGGCATCGATGCAATTAAGGTTGAGCCTGCTTTTACTGCTGAAGATGCAGAGAGCAAGTTGTCCGACTTGAATGTTCTTGATATCGCTCCTGGCGGTGTGTCAAGAGCCACGGGTAAAATTTGCCCCGATAAGGTTTGGCTCATTGACAAAGAGGGTAAAATTACCAATCCAGCGACCAATCGTCCGTGCCAATTCAATAAGAGCAAACTCGGCAAGGTCATTGTCGCTCATGATGGAGTGTTTGGACCGTTTTATGTAGGTATTCCAAATACCGATGTAAATGGAGATGGCAATTTCGATTGCGCAGGATTCCGTTATGTTGACGAAGCCATTGACTTTGTGGAAAACAAGAGATGGCTCGATAAAGAGTTCATAGATGAATCTTCTGAAAAGGTTGATGAAGGAGAAGCAAAATGAGACAAGAAAAGGGTTTATGCTTTGAACTAAAAGGCATTCAAGAGGGGAACCAAGAAAGGAGAGACTTTTTTGAGTTTATCAGAATTCTCTTGAATCAAGAACAAGACATCAAGATTTGGAGCGATGGTGAGTATGTCAGTGTTGAGTACGATTATTCAGACAGAGACTATGGTGGCCCCATTTTGGAATGGATTGATCCCACGAAAGAATATATTGCCGAATATACCGACGACGAGAAAGAAGATGAAGTGCCGCAGCCTGATAACGTTGCCTTTCTCGAAAATGACGACAAATGATTCGTCACAATAGGTTGACAAAAACAAGAGAGTGTGATATATTACGATCACGAAGCGGCGATGAGCCGCTGATATGGCGGAGTAGTCCAATTGGCAGAGACATTGGATTTAAGCTCCAATAAGTATGGGTTCGAATCCCATCTCCGTTACCAACAATGAACAAATTGGGAGCAAAAAATGTACGATAAGCAACCTTGTAAGGACTACGAAGAATACTCCGTGGATACTAATGGAATAGTATATGGTAAGAAGGGAGCTCCTCTTAAGCCCAGTATCAATATGCATGGTTACTACATAGTAAATCTTATGATTCGGGGCAAAAGGGTTGGGAAATCTGTCCACACGTTAGTTGCTACCCAATTTGTACCAGGTAAGACAGAAACGCGTAACCAAGTCAACCACAAAAACGGAGACACTTTGGACAATCGAGTCGAAAACTTGGAGTGGGTGTCTGGTAGTGAGAACATGCAACATGCTTTTCATGTGCTTCATAGAGAGCCCCCTAACAAAAAAGCTGTTGTAGGATATGATAAAAACAATCTCACTCATGTTGTATATCAATTCGATTCTCTCGCTGCAGCAGGACGGTTTTTTACACCGCACCATTATCAAACGGGGCAAAACTCTATTTGGCGAGCAATGTGCGGTTTTAGACATCACCACACTTATAAGGGCTGCGTGTGGGAGTTTGCGAAAGATATTAGTTCTTCAAATGAAGATTAATATACCACAATGCCGAACATACTTTCATGAGTCGGGGAAGAAAGAAGAGAAAGCGGAGTTTAGGCCCGTTCCTATCGCGGTGGTTACTCTGGTCAAAAACAAGACCACCAAGCATGCGTGGGGCATAGAAAAGTTTCGACCGTACTTAAACCCAAAGCGGACTGTACGGCACCTGGGGGCAGTACCCAGATGTTCCACCAATCCTGACAGCATGAAGGGCATTCGTAGAGGTTCGACTCCTCCTGTCGGGCAGAAGGTTCGCGATAGCCTTCTGATATCGCAACACGTGTTTGACGGTGTTTTTCGTGAACAAATAAGAACCGTACGAAGCCTATCGCGAAATGGGGTACAGAGAGGTGATAACGCTAGGCCTCTCAAAATCACTCACTATCACAATTGGCAATGAGTTTGCGAACGAATTAGCGGATTCTATTTATGCAAATGCGTTCTTGGTTCGAATCCAAGGTGAGTGACTAAATGCTAATATGGCGCAATCGGTAGCGCAACTGATTTGTAATCAGTCGGTTATCCGTTCGAGTCGGATTATTAGCTCCAAAACTCAAATATGATTCTGCCGTTTTCAATCGATTCTTATTTGAGTTAAAGGAGAAGCATTCGCCATAAAGGAATCTCTCCCAAGTGTACGTGAAACAGCTTTGCTTGAGAGTACGAACCGCACGATACGCTATATGCCAGTATCGTCAATACAAACCCGATAACATTTCGCGCGACTTGTCTGGTTTGTATTTGGGTGATTAGCTCAGTTGGTTAGAGCGACTGACTGTTAATCAGTAGGTCGTAGGTTCAAGTCCTACATCACCCGCCATAAGCTCTGCTGCTCTCAGCTTCCTCGCTGTCCGAGGCGGCGCTACGAAGGGCGCGGGGCTTTTTGTTTAGGAGGATGCAATGAAAGTATATCTCGCAGGAAGTTTTGCTTACAAAGATAAGGAAAAGACCAAAACCCATCAGCGCCAGTTGGAATGGGCAGCACATCTTCTTAAAGAAAAAGGGCTCGATGTGTATTTACCCCAAGAGCTTCATATCCACAACGCGTGGGACTACACTCCCGCCGAATGGGGGCTCATGGTCTTTACGCACGATGTTATCGAAATCGACAAAGCCGATGTTCTCGTAATGTTGTCGTGGGGCAAGGAGAACAATGCGGGAGCCGCATGGGAAGTTGGGTACGCCTTCGGAACGGGGAAGAAAGTCGTCGTCGTCGGTCTCACCGACGAAGTTGAAAGCGCGATGATTCTGCACGGCTCGTATGCGCAGGTCAAAGGAATGATCGGTTTGGAGCAGTACGATTTTGCCACTATGCCGAAAACTCGCGATTTGGTCGGCGAACAGAGCTAAAAAGCTGCAAATAAAATTCTAATTTTATTTGTGATTTTTTTCGTCATAAAAGGTTGACAATTTTCTTCCTTTTGTGTTAAAATCAAGATAATCAAAAAAAATGGAGTGTCTTATGACAAAACAAAAAAGAATTTACGCTCGTCCCTTTATTAAATGGGCTGGCGGGAAAACACAACTTATATCGCAACTCGATTCCCTTTTGCCTTCTTCGTCCGATGGAGACGATTTTTACACGCTCGTGAAGAACGGGGTTTACACGACTTATATTGAGCCGTTTGTTGGCAGCGGGGCAATGCTTTTCTATATGCTCCAACGTTATCCGTTTAAGCGTGGTGTCATTTGCGACTGCAATGAAGCACTCATCAATGTCTATCGTTGTGTCAAGAGAGACCCCGAGAAGCTCATCGACGAACTCAAGGCGCTTCAACTTCGTTATGATGGTCAGGCGACTTTGGATGGCAAGAAGGGCGTATATCTTTTAGTGCGTCAATCTTTCAATACCGTAGCAATTGATATCTCCAACTGTTACCAAAAGGCGGCGGAATTCATTTTCCTTAACAAGACTTGTTTTAACGGCTTGTACCGTGTCAACGGCAAGGGCGAGTTCAATGTTCCTTTCGGTCAATACGAATCGGCGACGATTTGTGATGCCGATAACATCAGACTTTGCTCGGATGTTCTCCAAAGAGTCGATATTTACTGCGGTGACTTCACGGAAGTGAAGTGGGATATGGGCACACATTCTTTCACGTACTTCGACCCGCCCTATCGCCCGCTGAAAGGCAAGGATTCTTTCACAGCTTACGACAAGAGTGGCTTCACCGATGCCGACCAAAACCGTCTTTATGAATTCTTTATGAAAGGGGCCGTTGAGGGTTCAACCGTCATGCTCTCAAATTCAGCAGACGACAACGACACTTCTCTCCGTGACAAGTACGAGAAGAATCCTGGCATTTGTGTGAAAGAAGTTAAGGCGCGCCGTAACATCAACAGTAAGGGTGACGGCCGCGGCGAAATCAAGGAATTGGTCATTGTTAATTTCTAAAACGATGAAAGAGTTCCGTTTTAAAGTGGGGCAAAGGGTGGCGGTTCGCACAGAAAAGTGCGGAATCGCTTACCCCGACAATATAACAACGATTACAGAACAATCGTCGGCATCATATTTTGACGGTGGTTGTAACTGGTATCGAATCGAGGACTGCGACGAAGTGGTTCGTGAAGATTGGTTAGAGGAGATTCCCGATAATGGATGACTTTTTATTGATGATGTTGGCAATGGAAGACGACGAGATGGAAGCGAAGGACGAACTCGATGAACTTTGTTTCGAGGACGACGAGGACGAGTTTTGCGAGGAGGAAGAACAATGTTTTTGACTTTGTTATTGGCAATCGGTAGCCTCATTGGAATGATTATGTTTTTCGGCGGAGGTCTATCCTAATGACGAAAGTTGAATTAGATAACGCTTTAAAACAGGCAGTGGAAAAAGAGCTCCAAACCGCTGTGTTCCCTTGTTTACATTCTTCTAAAGATGTCTGGGGGCAATATGCAATCGTGAACTATTTTGAAGACGGCGCTTATCGAGAATTACGTGGTAAACTAGAAACATATAGCGTGAGATTACCTGTGGACGAAAACACTGACCTGAAGACTGTTGCAAAGTGTTTTGTGTCACGGGCGGAAGAGATTGAACAAGAAGCTTACAAGCAAGCTCTTTTGAAGTGGTCATTGACTTATCCTGTGGAAGCATTACGTTGGTCAATGACATGTCACGAGCTTTGTGGATGGCGCTTTATTGTGGACGATTACGAGGGCATAGTTCGAAACGGAAAAGCAACTCTGGCGCATTACGCAGTATATCTTCCCGATCCCAAAAAGGTCGAAGAGTTTTTGCAAATAAAGGAGCGAACTGATGATAACTCGTGAATATGAGGACAGAGTTTTAAGATACGAAACGAAGATGAAGCTTCTTGACCAAATCGACGCCTGGCTCGATGAGCGCGCAACCTTGGTGACTATCCAAGCCACAGAGGAAGGGCATTGGGGTAAATCGGAAGATTATATCGAAGGTGTAAAAGATAGCCTCCTTGAGCTTGACAAGTTCATGGGATATATGAGGAGCGGTCTTTTGAAACAGATGAAAGAGGTATATACGCCCCCGAGAGCGAAAGTAATACCCTTTATACCGCGCAACGCATTGTATGCCAACGAAGAGGATAGGGGGGATGACGACGAATGAAATATGTATATTTGATTACTTGCTTCACCGAGAACGGCACGAGACACGACAAAAATGGTTATCCCATTTACGGTGGCCAACAGACGGTGGGAATATATTTCTCCAAGAAAAAAGCTCTTTCTGCGCTTGCCCGAAACGCTTGTGATATTCAAGACGAGGGCAAATATGCGGTACTTGAGCGAACAGCTGGCGGTTTATATAGTTGCCCTGAAGTATTGGGATTCTTCAAGTATAACCCCGAGAAAGACGGTTTTGAACCGACAAACGAAGTGATTAGCCCAAGTTGGGTGAGTTATGTTTGGTCAATAATGTGAGGTAAAACATTATGGAAAATAGCTTACACGAATATATTTCAGAAAATCCTTTTCAACCAGGAGATTTATTAGTCCGCATTAAAGGTTGGGAAGACGACATTGGTTGCCTTTTTATGGCGGTCAGCGCCGCGGGACCTGCCGCTCTCAAAATATCACCGAGCAAATATGACGACCTTTCAGTATATCATTATATAGATTATACCGAATTCAAAAAAGTCGGCAATATAAAAGACGCTTTGCGTCAGTTGGCTAATGCCCAAGTTCAAAACACAATGCTTGAGCAAGCCTATCAAAAATTTTCAATTAAAGGAGTAAACCATGAATCCGATCAAAGAAAGAGTAAAAGTTGAACTTGATGAACTTAAAATGCGACTCACCAAACTGAAACACTTTGTTGAAAGTGAGCGTATCACCACCGTCAGCGACGAAATGGCCGACCTTCTTCGTCAGCAATACGCGGTTATGAAAGAGTATTATGAAATTCTCAAAAAAAGAATTTCTCTCATGGAAGACTAAATCTCAAAAAGTTGTCACAAAAGGTTGACAACTTTTTTCTTGTATGATATATTATATTTATCCAATAAGGAGGCATAGTATGATAGATATCAGAAAAGAAGTTACAAAAATATTGGACGAGGCTTGCAAATGTGCAAAAAATCGTTTCAAAACTAAGGTTTCAATTTATGATTTTGGGTGTGTTTCGCGTTGGAAACTTGACGAAGATGACGTCAAAAAGTTTGGTTATCTTAAAACCGAAGAGTATTACTTCCGCGTAAGAGGCTGCCCTGGTTGGTTGTTTGCAATAGACGCCTGCCTTATCAACGAAGACCGTCTTGACATAACTGCGTGCTACGGTCAGTATGAGGACACTATTGACAAGTTCAGAGCAAGTCACAGTCTTTATAAAACGACAAAAGACGAGGATGTTACCCGCGAAGAACCCTTTGATGGCATTCGTTATGTCGCTTGGGAGTTGGCAAAAATATTGTCATTCATCCATAAACATCCCGCTTTGGCTTATTACCGCAGCAACTTCTCGGAGTTCGACACGGCCTTCTCGACAGTGGGAACGATTGGTGCGACTTTCATAAAGCTCAAAAACACCATAGATACGAAGATTCGGACTTTCATAACGGATTGCGTAACTCGTTATCTCTGCAAATGTTTTATAAAGCAAATGGAAAAGGCGGGCTTTACTAATTGTCGTTTTGTCATAGCCGACAAGGGAAGTAACTGGTCACCGCGCTATGAACCCACTATAATCTACGATAGTGAAGAGGCACTCGAAGAAGAATTCGAGAGAAGGGGTTTGTATGCCTTGGACGAATGGGACTTGTCTCGCCAACACTTGCTTGCTCAAAAGATAGCCAAGAAAGCCGCAGTGTTCTATAGCGAAATAAGCGATTACGTAATGGTCACCACAAAAGAGATTGAGCACGAACTTGTTGTCGAGGGGTTGATTCCATATTATGGATTCAAATCGAATCCCACGGTGTTCTATGACGGCAAAGACGAAGTCGAAGATGAGGAGTGAGTATGGAAGAGTTTCAAGTTGATTTTTACATGTCCTCGGGCAAAGTGTATTCTATAACATACGCACAGGAATCCATCGAAAAGGTGAGAGAAATTGTTGATAATTTAATAGAATTCTCGCCCAATATAACTCACACAGAAGAGGGTGATCGAATAACAGTTTTGAGAACTTCGCAGATCTCCCACTACACGATTGCCCCCACTTCGTTCAAGTGGAAATATTAAAAAGAAGCGGTTAGATGGCTGATTTTTATCGGATTTATCAATCGAATAAAAACCAAAAATAATTGATTTTAGAAAAGATTGTCACAATGGGTTGACAATCTTTTTGTTTTGTGATATATTTTATTTACGAAAGCAGGAGGCAACAATATGGATGGTTTCAAAAAAGTAGCAACAATCGATGGGCAACCGATTTTCTGTGGTGAGCTCAACAGCGTTCGCGGTTATTATGCGTTTGAACATCACAAGGGCATGGGCCACTCTTGGTATACTTGCCCCGTTTTCTTGGGTCGCACTAAAGAGGAAGTCAAAAAGGCTCTCTCCTCTTACCTTGATTGGAACTATCGAGCCTGGCACGGAGAGATGGCTTATATTCTGGAAATACAGGACATTTTCGACAAACTTCGTCTGCCAACAATAGAGTTGGTCACAAAAGGTTGACATTGCGGTCAGCCTATGTTATTATAAAGAAAAAATCAGGAGGAATTTTATGAAAAAGACAATAAGATTGCCGCTTACCCCATCAGCGACGTTTGTAAATCCCGAAAACCCCGATTGGATGGCAGAGATTTCCTATGTTTATATTTCGGGTGCCGACAACGAGCAAGGTTACGAATTCACGTATAACTGGGAAAGTTGGCCCGACGAGCCTGGCATGGGCACGCTGACGGATGAGGAAGTAGCCGAACTCATCAAAGAACATGGCCCCCATTGGGAAGAGGAATATTCACACTGGCTTGGTGACAAAGTTTATGTCCTCGATTCACCACGCTACCCTGCTATCATTCAAGGAATAGAGGCCGAACGACACGGATATGATTGGACTTCGTATGACGAAGACGGCGAAGAATACGACGAGGGTACTTTTTACGAAGAAGATTTGGGCGTCACCGTGTTTGACGACAAGTCCTCGTTCAAAGACGCGTTGCAAAAAAAATATGAGCATGAAACCGAGTTTCAAAAAGAGATGATTCGTGAAATTCTCGCGGAACTTTACAATTGAGAGAGGCAGCGGAAATGGATATTCAGATAACAAGACAAATAGTCGTTAAAGAGACAGACTACCAATGTGCAAAGAAGATAGTGCGCCTCGTTAGAGAGTTTGACTACCTTCAACAGAACTTCCCTAAAGAAGGAACAACCGAAGAAGACAGGGCGGCAATCTGCGACAAATTCTTCAGCACTTTCATTTCTCAAGAGGCATTCAAAAAGCTCTTGGGGCAATATTCCCAAGCAGAAGGATATGTCGACGCAATTATGAAGAGACTTCCTCGCGATATGTGGACAATTTTGTTGACTTATTTCGATGTCACAGAAGAACCCTCGGAGCTGCCGACGTGGTATATCACAAAAGCTCACATGCTGCTTGCAGCGCTGTCGGCGTTCGACCTGGACAACTACGTGTACAGTTTGCAATCTTCGGTGGTGATGCCGTTTAAGGACCTCATCGAGATTTTGCTGACGCACTACGAGAATCTCTCGCTCTTCAAACATCTTCCGTCATCGACTACGAAAGAAGAGGTCAAAGAAGAACCGATAATTACCGAAGTTTAAAGTCATAAAAGGTTGACATTCTCCGAGTTTCTTGCTATACTATAGAAAAAGAACAGGAGAATGTTTTCTTTATGAGCAAAGAAGGTAACGATTACAGAGACGAATTCATCCGAGCAATGGACGACCTGCAATTCCGTTTGGCGCACAAAGACGAGGTTGAAGTTTTAGAGGCGGGCGGAAATGAGCTAACCATTCGTGACTGCTTCTTCAACGGTATTTGTGGGTACTCGAAATTCCACGAATTCTGCTTATCATATCATACCAAAGAATACGACGATGACCCAGGATTTATTGACGAGATATTGGAGTGCGCTTTGCGCAGGTTCTTTGATAAAAAGTGGGCACAAGAAAAGTATTGTTTGCTCGCGTGTGATTTCGACATAGAACAGGCTAAAAAGTATTGTTCCGATATGGTGAAGCTTATCGCCGCTGCTTACGTCGGCAGGTTGAGAGAGTTGTACGACTTTCATGAACTCATAGAGACAGATTACTTCTCTTCTAATATCAAGTATTTGAACGGCGGAGTTTATAGCAAACATCTCTTAATCGGCGAAAATGACGAAGAAGATTATGACGAAGATTACGGCGAAGATGATGACGAGGAGGACGAAGAAGACTATGAATAAGAGCTTGGAGTTTGTGAAAAAAAGTATAGCAACGCAAGGCAAGGATTGGCCTTACGACAATGATAAAGGTGTCACTGTTTTGTCGCTTAAGGGCGTTTTGGGACGCATCTTCAAAGTCAAAACCTCCGACGAAGAAGTTGACGATTTTTTTGAAATTGACGATTTTTTTAAGGACGATGACGACGTGAGTTTCCCCTTGACGTTGATTAACGGCAAAACGATCGATATTGAAATGACTTTGGCCGATGACAATTACGAGGATTTTGACTTCTTCAGCTCTTATAATGGATATACCGATGGTTCTCTCGATGTCATTCTTGAAAAGACAGAGGGAATACTTCAGAAGTTGGCAAATTTAGCTTCTTATCCCGAAACTAAAATAGCAACCATAGAAGATTTGGATGGCGTACAAAAAATCAAGATAACGGTTGGGGAAGTTGTTGTTTGTCAAACAGAGGCAGAGCCTCCTATCGCAGAAAAACCTTGGATATCGAAATCCTTAAGACTTTTTATTCCAGCGTACTTCGAGTTGGTAAAGTGAGAGGAGGAAGCTATGGAAAGTATTATAACCTATACTTCTTATGACAAGAGGTTTGTCTCCGAAAATCCTTCGGATGTTAAAAAATATGAATTGGGAATCATAAACAAACACAAGGTCTACACATCTCAAGACTCGTCTTTTTCGGTCTTTAAAGTAGATGATAAGCCTTTCTTCGAGTGCTTAATTGAAAACCTTGCCTCTCACTGTACGGAAACTATAAACCCTCCGTGTTATGTCGTGTGGGAACCTTATGCAAATAACAATTCTGGAACGTTTACCAGTTTGGAAACCTACAAAAAATCAGGAGCGTGGAGAGACAAGCTATTGGCAGACTTCGAGTTTGCTCAGCCAGAAAGACTTTTAGACAATTTGGAAGAGATTGTGACGAAAGTAGAAACGATCACAGTAAAATACAAAGAACCCGAATACCGCTGGGCAATCACTCATTCTGCGGGTGACCCTATCGAAGTCCGAGAATATTACATATGGGGGAAGGAGCTTGTTTCGGGTAAAATCCTCCAAAATTGGGTGGCCAGATGGGAAGAAGACAATACGTCTATTACGCAGCACTCAATCCTCGCCAGTTTCGCTACAAAAGAAGAAGCGTTGGAGGCGTTACCAAAGTACAAAAATCGCTGGGCGTTTGCAGGCTAAAAAGGAGAATTGAACCATGCAGATGTCAATGACTTACGGCGGCATATCCGCCAATATTCTAATAGACCATCAGCCGTGGGGAGCAGACAACGTCACCGTTCGGCTGACGGATTACGATGTCCTTCACGCGGCACAAAAAGAACCGCAGACACTCAAGGTCACCGACCACATCAGCGTTCACACAGCGACGGGCGACAACGTCTGCTGCCGTTGTATTATAAAGTAGAAGAACAAATAAAGGAGATAGCAATCATGAAAATTGGAACCGTTTGGGATGCAAAAGTCACCCACTTGAACTATGTCTTGAGAGGCAAGATGGTGGCTAATGATTCAATGTTGAATCAGGAAGCCAATGCAACCACATTGGCTTTCACAATCAATGACGCGGTGCTAACCTTGGGCGAGGAAGACTATATGCCCAAAGTAGGAGACGTGATAACTGTCGAACTTACCACCAAAGTAATTATGGGCGGCGTTTTCGAAGTCGGCTCAATAAATCTGAGATTGGAGGACGCAGCAATCACCAACATCGACAAGTGCAACAACCTGTGTGTGACGGTAAATTTATCAGCGGAACAGTTGACAAAACATCTGATGGACTATTTTGGAATTAAGAAACACGAGTCATAAAAGGTTGACAAACGACAACGACTGATGTATAATAAGAAGAAAAAGGAGTAAAGAAGATGGCTGACGAAATCAAAGAGACATTCGAAGACTTAACCACCAAACGCTGTCGGACTTGCGCCGTCTGCGGCAAACCCGAAAATGATGGACTGCTCTTTGATGACTCTGCATGGATTTGTAACGACTGCCGAGCGGTATTGGGCCAGTTGAGAGGATGTTATATTCGTTCAGTTAGAAACAAAGAGAAGAGCCAACAACTCAAGAACGGCTTGACCAACGAACGAGCTCGTCTGCTGATTGAGAGTTGGTTCTGTAACTTCTGTCCAAATAAGGGGCAGCCTTGTATGGACACTCTCGCAAGCGAACGTCAGTGCGTAAACGATAAGAAGTTAGCAAAGATTGGGTTGTATATCGGACATCGAGAATTTCCGCTGATTAAGAATATGAAAATCAACCGTCCACGCTTTGTCCAAGTACGAGAACAGGAAACGTGCGACAACTGCGGACGAGAATTTCCATCGGGCAACGCCATGGCCAGAGTCGAAGTTTTCGGTCGGACGGCAGAGGACGAGGTGTGGGCACACAAGTATGTCTTTTGCCCGATGTGCGCTAAGATGCTTTTGAGAAAGGCTGAAAGAGCAGAACAAGAAGGTAATTTATAAAACCCATATAGACCGTATGGTCTATATGGATATTAATTTTTAGTTTTGGGGCGAAAATGGCTATGAGGGGGTTAAAAAGGGTCAAAAATGGTTAAGGACCTTTATCTCCAAAAAGTCCTTTTTTCACACCCCCACTAAACAGAGGCGGTTCCGCCGCCCATAGGAGTAGAAATAATGAACAAGTTAACCAATTTAGTAAACAAGTCAACTAATTTCGAGCTCGAACACGAACTTCGGTATCGTCTTCCGAAGTCGGTCTTCGTCCAACTCATGGCGAGTCCCTACAAACCGTTCACGATTGCTGACCGTGTCATCATCCGTCAGCTTTGGACGTACAACGATGGCGTCGCTCGTAGTCGTATCCGCGAACTCACCGACAACAACGGAACCGTCGCATACAGCGCATGCACAAAGTACCGACTCAATAAAGACAACCAACTCGAATTTGAGCAGCCTATTCTCCCGACCGAATTCGCACAAATCCGCAGCCTTTACTCGGAGTCACCGCTCGACAAAAAAGTCCGTCTTTATTTCCTGACCAAGGAGAACCCGAACATCTATTTTGTCGCCGACCTTCCGACGTCATCGGACGAAGTCGTCATCGAGATTGAGTGCCCGAAAGATGTGAAGCCTGTGATACCGAAGTGGCTGTCGGAGAATGCCCTCTGAAACCCCTGAGAAACCCCCGACGAACAGGATTTTTGTTAGGAAAAATGTGTAAAAAACCTAACAAAACTCTTGGAAAAGTGTGGGTATGGCGGCGGTCGTAGTCGCTCGTCGTTGGCATTACCGACCATCGGATTTTATGCCATTTTGGCACATTGAGATATCCGAAAATATGCCAAAAAGTTATGTCCCATTTTTGGTACATTGTCCCATTTGTGGTACATTAAAAATAACACGAATCGTGTACTCAATCGGACACAGAGCCGCCGCCGAAGTCCTACTATTTAGTGGGGTTCTGGCGGTTTCGTTGGTTTTATAAGACACGATTCGTGTTCTAATTTTCGGATAGGGCGGCGGGAGTCATCGGACGGCGTTTTTTACATCGAAAATTTCCCAAAAAATTTTTTTCAAAATACGGTTGACAAATCTCCGCCGTTGTTATACAATGGTATCGTCGGAAGGGGACAAGAGCCCCGCGGCAGGAGAAAAGACTATGACAGATTTGGAACAATTTATCAAAGAATGTGAAGCACTCGGTAAACGCTCGGACAATAAGCGCGGTAAAGACAAAAAGCCGCGCGTGAATTCGGTCGCGCTCAAGACCCCGAAGTCAACAGACGTCGTCGTCCCTGTTGATATGACTAAAGAGGAAATCGAAGCCGTCAACGCTGGCATCATAATGTCAACGCTCGGACCCGACAGCCTTTGCTGGAAGTGTTTGAACGCCCACGACAACATCCGTCACAGCTGTGAGAAGTTCAAGACGGGATGCCCCATCGATGGTAGTACATACAAACAGGAAAAGGGCCCGCTCGGAATGGAGTATAACATCAGGACGTGCCCGTGCTTCAAGTTTGAGTACGATCGCCCGCAGCCGTTCAGAGACATCGTCAAAATCATCGCACATTGGTGTGGGGTGGCGACAGCGACCGTATGGCGTAATCGTGAGAGATTTTTGGAGAAGTACAACAAGCTCTGTCCGTCGTGCGCCTTCACAGTACTGGACGAAACTTACAACGAGGAGGATGACGACTATGATGATGACATTATTGAGTGAGATGGGAAGCATCGCGGAACTTTACCGTACCGACCTGATTTGCGGGGTTGCGTTGAGTGGGGCGGCGGTTATCGTTATCATTATCGCTTACTTTGTAATTATGGACCACCTCGAAAACAAGGCGGCGAGGGAAACGTTGTTTGTCCTCGGAATCCTCGCAATTCTGTTGGTGTTCAGTATACTCACCTGCAAGATTGTCGTTTTGGGCAAATTTGAGCTCGCTTCAAGGGGTTCCGCCGCCGTAATTGAAAACGCAGGCGAACTTCTGTGACAGAATCGATTTTAAGGTCGCTCAGCAGTCTAGATAATCACAAATACGAGACGTTGGCATCGTCCTCGATAGATTTATCGACCGAGAGCTTAAAGTTTTTTCTGTAGTGTTGTAGTAGTAAAGAAACATAAGGAATTAAATTGGCGGCGGAAGTCGTCGCCGTAGGAGGTTATATGAGCAGCAATTTTTACAGCTTTTTGGAAGCGTTGAGCTTTTACGCCGTGTGGATGTTGTCGGTATGCAGCACCATCGACCTTTTCAGGGAGACCAGAGGAAACGGACCCATCAGCCGATGGGGAAAGGTGTTGGCGGTCATCAGCATCCTGTCTACGATGGCAGCGTTCGTTTACACCGTATTAATCGGGGAGTCGACGTTTGCTTAAGTCAACGGAAAGCGAGTGGTTTTTCATTGAAAAGTCAATAAGGGCGGCGGGAGTCACAATAGGTTGACACCGACCGTCCTTTGTGCTATATTGGTATTATGGTGGGAGCAGCATAGTCCCGCCGCCGACTTTTAGGTAACACACAAAACATTGAAAGGAGCAAAATATGTTTAATGCTACAATCGTAGGAAACGTTGTCAATGACACCATTGACATTGTCACAGAAAAAGGCCGCTCGGGTAAAAACTACCATTATACGACCATCGTTATCGACACGGGAAAGTATTACGGAAAGAATACTTTAATTCACGTCCGCTGTTATGGGGCACTTGCTGACAACTGCAAGACTTTCCTCAAACGCGGTTCAATTGTATGCTTCTCAACTGAAGTAACCAGTTCCAAAAACGATCCAGACAAGCTGATGTTCACGGCTATGAACACCCGCTTTTTCACTGACTATGCGGAACAAAATAAACAAGACGAACACACAGTTGAGTCATTAGAGATGTACGATGACTTAGAGCTTCCTGAGCTTCCATTTTAACATTCCCTTGTACTGTACATATGTACACTGTACAATGCGCCCCCATGCGCGCACACGCGCGGTACAAACCGTGCGCACGCACACGCGGTACAGTACACGCACGCGTATTATACACATGCGCACACGCGTATACACGCGCGGTACATATGTACACTGTACATGTACATTGTACTGTACATATGAACATGTACATTTGTACAATGAACATATGAACATTTGAACTGAACGTGGAACACTTATATGTACTGAAACATATGTACAATGGACTTATGGACTGAACGTGAACCGAATGGACTGAACGTGAACCGAACACACAATCGACCTGACGAGTTCTTTCGAACTCGAGGAATAAATTTTAAGGAGAGTTCTATGACAGACTCTGAGCAAATCTTAGCTGCCATCACAAAGATGGATACGAAATTGTCTGCAATTAATGCACAGATAGAGACAATGAATTCAAGACTTGATAAAATTGAAACAAGCGCACAGCTTCACAAGTCTTTGTTGGCAAGCTTAACATCAAACGTGGGTATGACTTTACAAAACACTACCTCACCAGCAACACCAGACAAAAATAAAAAATCTACGAACAAAAAACGCAAAGATGATTATTATGTCTTAATCGGAAAAGAAACTCCTTGTTACGCAGCTTACACTAAAGAAACTTGGAAAACAACCGATTATAAAACTTTTGTACGAGACGGAACTGTTACTTTTACTCCTGAAAATTCTGATGAACGACAAGCCCAAATTGCAGGTTGGGAAAAACATCTAGAATTTAAATGGATTGACGACACACACTTTCAAGTACGAAAGAAATCAGGATTTATTGCGGGCAATACTGTTGTTGACTGTATTACAAATCGAGCAATATATCTTCAGGACATTATTTACGAACACGAATACACTTATGAAGAACTTTGTCTAACAGTTAGACACTTCCCTTCAACAAGACCTGATTATATCAATCTCGACATCGTAAGAATTCAACAATATGTAGATGTTGAAGAACTGGATAATGGCAACTACATTGTTCACAGAGATAAACAAGAAGAAGAAATCACAGAAAACGAACCTTCGGGGCAATCTTATCGAAATAAATATGGGTTTAATTTTTAATTCCCGAAGATTCTCCCGAAACCTGAAAAGGGATTCGCTTCGCTCTCCCTCTTCACTCCCAGGCGCTTCGCGGGATGGTTTGGGACTGACGGTCGTTTCACTCCCTTGTCCCAAAGGTTGTATCTTTTGGTGTGAGTCATGAAGAAGAGAGAAAACACAAACCATTCACAAGGCGGCGGGAGTTGACAACGGATTACGTCGTCTTCGGTGGTCGTCTTCGAAGGGGGTGCTTCGCCCCCTTCAACCCCATTCCTGATGCCCACACACCGAGGGAAGAGACGGGCGAAAAAAAATCCGCCGCCAACGTCACAAAAGGTTGACATATTTATCCCCCCGTGATATACTGTATATGCTGAAGGGCGACAAGGTTTTTTCGCTTGACCTTCGAGGACTACTTTACCACTTTTCGCTCCTCCGAGGTCTACGGGTCTTGTATTTCCCGTATCTGCGGGTTTTGTGAATTTCCCCGCTAATGTGTTCTCCTATAATTAATTCCCCTTGCCCCCTTCAGTACCATTTGTCAAAAGACAACGTCACAGAAGGTTGACATCCGCCGCCTTCGGTGATATAATAAAATTACAAAATCGACGCGGGGGTTCGCTCCCGAAAGGAAGGTAGGAATGAGTTGTAAATGCTGTGGCTGCGCTTGCCACGAACACACCACCGATACAGACGCTTATATGTTCTCGGAAGAGTACGCCCAAAAGATGGCGGAAATTTCGGCTGACACCGAAGCTACCCCCGTAGCTCTCCACGAGCACATCGTGTGCGAAGTTCACCCCGACGAAGACATAAAGGTCTTGGCGGCGGAACTCTCCTCCCTCATCGATTAGCCGACAATCGGGAGAGTCAGGGCTAGGACGACATCAGCCGCTGCCTTCTTCCGTAGTCATACTTGTTCTTTGTTTTCTTTTTCATATGTATACCTCCTATTAAACACTCCGCTGCAGTCGTCCCAGCGGGGTGTTCTTATTTACTTCCGCCGCCCGCAAAGAGAATAGACTAATCTGACGAGCGTTGACATCGAGGTTGAAGAAGTTATCGGCCGAACCCCCAACGTTCCCGTAATTGCCAAGTACTTGGGCGAGATTTACCTTAGAATCGATTTTGAGATGTTTCTGCTCAACTGGAGTGGACAAAAACAGACCGTTGGTTCTTTCCTCGACAACTTATCCAATCCGCCGCCCAACGTCGCTTAAATCACAGCAGGAAGTCAAATGGGCGGGGTATAATAAAAATAAGGCGGCGGCTCTCTAAAACCCCCCGCCCACACCTAAAAAACACCCGCGCCGCACATACACAACCGAGAAACGCTTCTAAAATCCCGTATTTCCCGAATATCGCACGAATTCTCTTGCCATACTAAACTTTGGCGTCTTCCTCGACAACTTCTTCATCCCCGACCTTCCCTTTCTTATTTTACAGATAAAGTTGTGAAAAAAATCCCCCGCCCAAAAAATCGCCGTCATAATAGGTTGACATTCCCACCCACTCCGTGATATAATAAAAGAAAAAGAATCAGTGAGGCGTCCCATCCGCCGCCCCACGAAGGAGTCATCATGAACTATACAGCAGACGATATGACAGGCATTGTCGGCGTCCCCACAGACGAAGCCGAGACCACCGTGCAATTTGACCGCAGCGGCGACATTATGAACATCTGTACGTCCGACAACACCGTTGTCACTAAGCTCCGCCGCCTTCTCAAAGAGCATCCTGAAGCCTACACCCTTACTCGTATCTCAACCGACAAGGACGGCAACCATGTGTTCTACACGCTC
>ULSH01056524.1_pt1 | contig 27401 bp, 28 predicted proteins | sample 1956151 | NCBI WGS metagenome assembly ULSH01 (sample SAMEA4835702, study PRJEB28245) | human gut metagenome | biome: gut microbiome; material: fecal sample | place: Denmark | collected 2008 | reverse complement strand
GAAGCCGTTAAACATCCCTATCCGTATAGGAGTCAACGCCGGTTCACTGCCGAAAGACTTACTGGAAAAATATGGGCATCCTACGCCTGAAGCACTGGTAGAGGCTGCCTGGCGCCATATCCGTATTTTGGAAAGTATGGATTACCGCAACATTAAAATTTCGCTTAAAGCACATGATGTGCCGTTGACCATAGCTGCTTACCGACTGCTTGCTTCGCAGTGCGATTATCCGCTGCATGTCGGTATTACCGAAGCCGGTACAATTAATTCCGGCATTATAAAATCGGCAGTAGGCATTGGCACGCTGCTTGCGGAAGGTATTGGCGATACCATAAGGGTATCACTTACCGGCGACCCGGTGCAGGAAGTTAAAACCGGCTTTGCCATTTTAAAAGCACTGGGGCTGCGTGAATACGGGCCGACGCTTATTTCGTGCCCAACCTGCGGCAGAACGAGAATTAACCTTGAAAAGCTGGCTCTTACTGTGGAGAAAAAGCTGGACGGCATTACCGAACCTATAACGGTTGCCGTTATGGGCTGCGTCGTAAACGGCCCCGGCGAAGCGCGAGAAGCAGATGTCGGCATTGCAGGCGGCATAGGCGAAGGGCTGCTGTTTCGCAAAGGGGAAATTCTCCGTAAAGTTAAAGAAGAAGAAATAGTTGATGAATTATTTAAAGAAATAGATAAAATTTTGATGGAAAGGAAGAATAAATAATGAGAGTATCGCAAATGTACGCTCCTACTTTAAGGGAAGTTCCTGCTGAAGCGGAGGTTGTCAGCCATCAGCTGATGCTGCGCGCAGGTTTTATCCGTAAAGCTGCCGGAGGTGTTTACAGCTATCTGCCGCTGGCATGGCGCGTATTGAAAAAAATAGAAAATATCGTCCGCGAGGAAATGGACGACGCAGGAGCACAGGAACTTTTGATGCCTATTGTTCAGCCTGCGGAAATCTGGCAGGAGAGCGGCCGCTGGGATGTATACGGCCAGGAAATGTTCAAACTGATGGACAGGCACGAAAGACCGTTCTGCCTTGGCCCGACGCACGAAGAAATGGTAACAACGCTTATCCGCCAGGATGTGCGCTCTTACCGTCAGCTTCCGCTGAATGTTTACCAGATTCAAAATAAATACCGCGATGAAAAAAGACCGCGTTTCGGCCTTTTGCGCGGACGCGAATTTATCATGAAGGACGCTTATTCTTTCGATAAGGATGAAGCAGGCCTTGAGGTTTCCTATAAAAAAATGTACGATGCGTACAACAATGTGTTTACGCGCTGCGGTTTAAACTTCCGCCCGGTTGAAGCTGATTCCGGCGCTATTGGCGGCAGCGGTTCGCATGAATTTACCGTAATTGCAGGCAGCGGCGAAAATGAAATTGTTTTCTGCAGCAAATGCGATTATGCGGCCAACGTTGAAAAAGCCGAACTGAAACCGATTGAAGCAGCTGATGAAGAAGTTAAGGAAAAAGAAAAGGTTGTAACTCCGGACTGCAAAACCATTGCTGATGTGTGCGCATATCTGAAGCTGCCGGTTGACCATTCAGTTAAGGCAGTAGCTTATAACAGCAACAAGGGTTTAATTCTTTGCTTTGTACGCGGTGACCACGAAGTTAACGAAATTAAAATTGTTAATACCTGCGGCGTACTGGAAGACAGCCTGGAAATGGCTTCCGAAGAACAGCTTGCGGCAGCAGGAACCATCGGCGGTTACATGGGCCCTGTTGGCATTGATTTGAAAAAAGCTACCGTTGTAGTTGACAGCACCGTTATGAATATGCATAATATTTGCTGCGGTGCGAACGAAGAAGGCTATCACTTTGTAAATGTTGAGCCTAAACGCGATTTTAATGTTACTTATGTTGCAGATATCCGCATGATTCAGGAAGGCGACCCGTGCCCGCACTGCGGCGCTCCTGTTGTTAAGGCACGCGGCATTGAAGTTGGCCAGGTATTTAAACTTTATACCAAATACAGCGATGCACTGCATGCAACCTTCCTTGATGAAGAAGGCAAGGAACGCCCGATGGTAATGGGCTGCTACGGTATCGGCGTAAGCCGCACCATGGCCGCAGCTATTGAGCAGAACCATGATGAAAACGGCATTATCTGGCCTGTTGCCATTGCTCCGTATGAAGTTTTGGTTGTGCCCATGAATGCTAAAGATAAAGAATCGTGGGATAAGGCAGAAGAAATTTATCAGCAGCTTAAACGCGCAGGTGTGGAAGTTGTTATCGACGACCGCAATGAACGCCCGGGCGTAAAATTTAAAGATGCCGATTTAATCGGTTATCCGCTGAGAGTTGTTGTTGGCCCAAAAACTTTAAGCAGTGGCCAGCTGGAAGTTAAAATCCGCAAAAACGGTGAAATTAAATACCTGCCGCTTGAAGGCGACTATGTTGAAGAAATTAAAAATATTCTGGCAGAATTGATGTCTAAATAATAAAATTTTGGAGGTGTCTCTATGGATCAGTTTTTGCTGAGTCCCCATAACTGGGATATGATCCTGCGGCTGCTTTTAGCAACCGTATTAGGAGGCGCTGTAGGTATAGAACGCGGCAGCGGCGACCGCCCTGCCGGGTTCAGAACCCATATACTTGTTTGTACCGGTTCGGCACTTATAATGCTGGTTTCCATGTATGGCTTTGACGACACTTACGTGAGCGGCATAAGCAATGCCAATAACAGGGACTCTGCACGTATTGCGGCGCAGGTAGTAAGCGGCATCGGCTTTTTGGGCGCCGGCACGATTATGCATGAAGGTGTTACCGTGCGCGGGCTTACTACGGCGGCAAGCCTGTGGATGGTTTCGGCAATAGGGCTGGCGGCAGGTGCCGGAATGTATGTAATAAGCATTGTTTCCACGGCTATTATGCTTATTACATTGGTTTCGTTCCGCAGCTGGGAAAAGCGTTTTGCCAGTTCCAACCGCAATTCGCGCCGTTATATCCGCATTGTTGCCAATAACGAGCCGGGCATTATAACAAATATTACTTCGTATTTGTCCGAAAACGATATAAAAGTAAAAACAATGAACATAAAAAATAATTCTCAAAAAAATGAGGTAATTCTGGAACTTTATTTGAAAATTGGCAGGGAAACCGATAAAGAAGGTTTTGCCCGCGGATTGCAGAGAATTTCCGGAATTATTACTGTAGAAAATTTAAGTTAAGTTGTTTTATGAAAGGTAAAGGTAATGAAGGCTAAATATTGCATTGTTCCCGATACAGCTAAGTTTTTTGAATTTTTAGCCGGATTGTCCTTTTCGGAGTCAGACCTTTTGCATACCAGGCTGATACGTCCGCAAAAGATTTTTGTTGATGTTGAACAGTCCGAATGGGTAATTGAGTATAAGGCCGCTGCTCCGGTTGAAGAAAGGCTTGCTTTAGCAGTGGCTGATAAACTGGCCGCTGCTTTTTCTTTGCATAAGGTAGAACTTTCCTGCTGCAATGCGGAGGCTAATGTTAAAGCCGAAACGGAAGAAATTCCGCTGCCGCCGGAACCGCCTGAAGAAACGGAGTTTATTGTTACAAATTGCAGCGGGCAGCATATACCGGAAGAAATACCATTGCCGGAAGAACCGCCGCAAAACGATTTGGAAAGTTACCACTATGAAGAAAACGGCAGCTGCGGCAGTGAGGCAGATGCCGATTTTGCCCGCGCGTATGAATTGCTGTACGGAAACGGCGGCAAAGGCAAAAACGGCAATGGCGTTATCTGGGGCAAGAATTTCAGGGGCGAACCCCGTCCGCTTGACGATATAACAGAAGAAGAAAATAACGTTGTTGTAGAAGGCCAGTTTGTAAAATGCTTTGACAAAGACGGTGTGCTTACTTCTTTTAACGAGCGTGAACTGCGCACCAAACGCGTTAAGCTCAGCTTTAATTTGAGCGACGATACAAACGGCATTTTCATCAATATGTATTTTCAAACGCTGGAAGAATGCCATAAGTTTAAAAGTTTAATCAAGCCGGGCGTGTATCTGCGCATTATGGGCGATGCAAGGCGTGACCGTTATGCTTTTGACGAAATGACTATCGAGCCTAAAGGCATTATGCTGATTGAAAAAGAAGAACGTATGGATAATGCCGAAGTGAAAAGGGTAGAACTGCACTGCCATACCAAAATGAGCAAAATGGATGCCCTGACACCGATGGAAGATTTGGTAAAAAAAGCAATCAAGTGGGGGCATAAAGCTCTTGCCATTACCGACCACGGTGTTGTGCAGGCGTTTCCATTTTGCTATGATGCCGCCGAAGGCAGCGATTTAAAACTGATTTTTGGCATGGAGGGTTATTTAATCAGCGACAGCGGTGTTGAAGGTGTTGATATTGAACCTACTGACAGCATTAAGAAAAAGAAAGGTGCCAAAACACAGCTTGACCATATTATAATACTGGCTAAGAATGAAACCGGGTTAAGAAATTTATATAAGCTTGTTACTTTAAGCCATTTAAAATATTATAATTCGCGTCCTTCACGTCCTTCGCTGCCGCGTGCAGTTATAGAAGAATACAGGGACGGGCTTATTTTAGGTTCGGCATGCGAAGCCGGTGAACTTTACCGTGCCGTCAGGGCAGGAAAAAGCGAAGAAGAACTGCTTAAAATTGCTGCATTTTATGATTATCTGGAAATTCAGCCTTTGGGCAATAATATGTACATGGTGCGCGAAAATAAATGTACGGTTGAAGATTTAAAAAATTATAACCGTAAAATTTATGAATTGGGCAAAAAAATCGGCAAAATGACAGTTGCCACCTGCGACGTGCACTTTTTAAACCCGGAGGACAGCAAATACCGCACAATTTTGCAGGGCGTACAGAATTATAAGGATGCAGATGAACAGCCGCCGCTGTATTACCGCACAACGGAAGAAATGCTGGCGGAGTTTGAATACCTCGGCAAAGATATTGCTTATGAAGTTTGTGTAACCAACCCCAACAAAGTTGCGGATATGGTTGATAAAATAAAACCCGTGCCGGACCGTGACCAGCTTTATTCGCCGTCCATACCGGGCGCGGTAGAAGCGCTGCCGAAAATGGTTTACGATAAAGCGCATGAATGGTACGGTGATGAATTGCCGGAAATTGTTGCCGAGCGTATTAAAACTGAACTCGATTCTATTATTAATAACGGTTTTGCTATTTTGTACTACATTGCGCATAAACTGGTGCGCAAATCGCTTGATGACGGCTACCTGGTAGGTTCCAGGGGTTCAGTTGGTTCGTCGCTTGTTGCAACACTGATTGACATTACAGAGGTTAATCCGCTGGCACCGCACTACCGCTGCCCTGAATGCCGTTACAGCGAGTTCTTTACCAATAACGAATATGCTTCCGGTTTTGACCTGCCGGAGAAAAACTGTCCGCATTGCGGTACACCTATGTGGCGCGATGGGCATAACATTCCGTTTGCTGTATTCTTGGGCTTTCACGGCGATAAAGTACCTGATATCGACCTTAACTTTTCCGGCGAATATCAGCCGGTGGCACATAAATACACCGAAGAATTATTCGGACGAGATAATGTTTGCCGTGCGGGTACGATATCGACAGTGGCAAGCAAAACAGCCTTCGGCTATGTGCGTAAATATTACGAGGAAAAAGGCTTAACCAAGCATCCGGCTTATATGGCGGGGCTGGTGGAAGGCATTGCCGGGCTGAAACGTACAACCGGTCAGCACCCGGGCGGCATTATGGTTGTGCCGCGCAATATGGATATTCACTATATTACGCCGATGAACCATCCGGCGGACGAACGCGACAGCACGACCGTTACCACTCACTTCGATTATCATTCCATTAACGACAGGCTGGTTAAACTCGATATACTCGGCCATGATGACCCGACGGTTATCAAGCTGCTGGAAGAATTTACCCATATTAAGCCGACTAAAATTCCTATCGGCGACGAGGCTACAATGTCTATTTTCCGTAATACGGAAGCGCTCGGCGTAACGCCGGAACAAATTAACAGTTCTGTTGGCACCTATGGTATACCGGAGTTTGGCACGCGTTTTGTACGCCAGATGGTTGAGGATGTACAGCCGAAAAACTTCGGGCAGATAGTCAGGGTTTCCGGTTATTCGCACGGTACTGATGTATGGCTGAACAACGCGCAGGATTTGATTAAAGAGGGCAAACCGCCTGAAGATACAATCGCAACGCGCGACGACGTTATGACAAACCTTATTGCCATGGGCGTAGAACCGAGCCTTGCGTTTAAAACGATGGAATATGTGCGTAAGGGCAAGGCTGCCAAAAACGGTTTGGAGCCAAAAATGCTGGATGCAATGAAGGCGGCTAAAGTTCCAGAATGGTTTATTAATTCCTGCCAGACTGTTAAGTATTTGTTCCCTAAAGCACATGCTATAGCCTATGTTTTAATGGCTTACCGCATTGCTTACTGCAAAGTGCATTACCCAAAAGCGTTTTATGCCGCTTATTTCAGCGTGCGTGCGCCGGAATTTGATGCGGCCTATATCGCCAAGGGCAAAGAATATATGAAGAAATTTATTAAAGATGTATATGCACAGGGCGGCAAGGCAAACAACAGGGATAAAGACACCGTAACCTATTTGGAGCTTGCGGTGGAAATGATGGAACGCGGCATGGAATTTGAACCGATAGATTTGTATAAATCGCATCCGACACGCTTTTTGCCTACGGAGAAAGGCGTGCGCATACCGCTGGCAGCACTCAGCGGCATTGGCACAAGCGCAGCACTCAGCATTGACGAAGCGCGCAGCAGCGGCGTACCTTTTATTTCGCAGGAAGATTTGCGTGTACGTTCCAAAGTATCAAAATCGGTAATAGAAAAACTGGCTGAATACGGCACATTAAAAGACCTGCCGGAAAACGACCAGATAGATTTGTTTTAAAAATATTGTGAGCGCCTGAAAATATAAAACAGGCGCTCTTTTGCATATTATTGAGTTTAAATTGAGTTTATTTTTTATAATCTTTTTACGATCTGATGTTACTGTTAATTGTAAAATAGAGATAAGAGGTGATAACCATGCTGAAAAAAGCCGTTATATTTACAGCGCTGTTATGCTTTGGCATCGGTAATTTGTGTTTTGCCGACAGCAGCCGCATGCTTGATAAAAATACTGAACTTCATCCGCAGGGGTGGAGTGTAGGTGAAACTATTAAGTTTAAAAAGAAAACCGCTGTGCGTTTAAATGACATCGGTGAAGTAATCAGCGGAACGCTTGCTGATGATACTTACCTTCGCCCGCAGGGATGGCAGCGCATAATTAACGATAATTATTTTGTTTCCGCTTATACCGGCGGGGCGTGGTTTCCGCGTCATCACCGGTACTGGCCGGGCAGCGTTTACAATATTGCTTTGCCAAGCTACGGGCATTTGCGTTATAAGGATGACACCGCTGTTACTTTTAGCAAGCAGGGCACGGTTTTAAGCGGAACAATAGCTTCGCGGACAACTGTGAGCCTTGGCGAAGGGCAGTATGGGTTTGTAACTTTTGCGGATAGTTCAATTTTGGAATTTTACGATAACGGCGCAGTAAAAATGGGAACACTGAATGAGGATACCCAGCTCAGGCCGGCTTTTTGGCAGCAAAACATGGCGGATAACAGCAACGCCGGTTTTGTGGAGTTTAAAAAAGATACCTGCGTTTATTTTGATGAAAACGGGCTTGTAACTGCCGGAACAATAAAAGAAGCCGCACCGTGGAAAACGGGCGGCACAGTTACAACGCTTACAGAAAAAACTGAATATAAATTTACTGAAAACGGCGCTGAAAAAACGCCTGAAACTAATCCTTCAGAGTAAACTTCCATGCGCAGTGGCAGGTATTGTCGGTAATATCGGGGTAACAGCTTAAACATTCGCAGGTAAAGCGGCTGTCGATAGTTTTGGCAAAACCGCTGTATTCAATAATGCCAACTGCTTTGCAGGGGTGCAGCGGCATGTTTTTGCTGCTGCGTGCGTGCTGTACGCGGCATTCCGTAGTGCGGTATATTAAAGTATTGCCTTCGGTGATAATCTCGTCCCGATTAATATTGGCGTAAAGCCGCAATTTTAAGGCCTGTTTAAGCCCTTCTATGCCGGGGTGCTCCGGCAGGTTTAAAAAATTTTTTATGCGTTTGGCTTCAATTACGGTAAATTTTTCCCAAATGGCGCAATCATGCTCCATGGCTTCATCCATGCCGTACTTGCGCTCTACGGATTGAAACCATACACCGTCCATGGCAAGCCAGTTTTTGCAGTAGCCTTCAATCAGTTCTATTAATTGTTCTTTGCTGTAATTTTTTAAAGTTTCGTTAATCATAAATTCACCCCGCTTTTACGTTTATTATAGCGGTAAAGGTATTAATCCCACCTGTTTAAAATATCTTTAATAATCTCTTTTTCGCTTTTGCGGCGTTTCTTTTCAAAATTGCGGTAATTGTTGTCGCGGTGGTCGGTGGAGTAGTCGGCGTAATCGAAATCGTCATAGTCACGCTCGTAGCTGCGGTTGTAATCGCCGTGCCCGTCATCAAACATTAACGGATTTATGTTTACGCTGTATTGGTAAAAATTATAATTTAACATGGCTGCCTCCTCAAAACTGTTCTGCTTTTAGTATAGCGTTATTTTAGTGGTTTGTAAAATTTATTAACGGTTGACTGGTAATATAAGCAATGGAAAATATAATGCCTGAAGCTTTTGTTATCAGTAAAAGCAGCCGACTTTTTATTTTAAACGCCGCTGGTTTATATACTATTAACAAAAATTTCATATTATACAAATATTGCGCATGTTTAATTTAAAATCAGGCTTAAAATGCCGGATTTTTTGTGCGTCAGGCTTGCAATATTTTAATTTATAGGATATGATAATGCGTATGCTGTTTTTTGTATAGAATTTTACATATTTTTACTGCTTGGCTGTATTTGCAGGCAAAAATAAAAATATATTTTGTCTGATTTTTAGTGACTGATGAGTCGGAAACTATGGCGGTACTTGGCCGGGCATGGTATAATAAGTTTATAATTCTTTTAAGGAGTATGACAATGCCGCAGTTAATGACAAAAGAAGAAATTCATGAATTTGGTTTGCAGATTTTGAGCCGTTATCTTGAGGCCAATGCTTACAAAATAGAAATGATGCATCCTAATATGCAGATGTTTCCGCATATTATAGCCAAAAAAAACGGTCAGCTTGTGTTTATCATTGCGGCAACGGATGTTTATCCTAATAAAGGTTCTTTTGCCGACAGTGAAAAGGCAGCGCTTTTGGAAAATGCCGCTAAGTTTGATGCGCAGGCAGCATGTGCGTATCTTGGCATAGCCAATGCCGCCGGTGCTAAGGCGAAAGATAAGGAACTGTGCGGCAAGGCATATAAAGATGCAGATTTTTTAACCGATTTTGGCGGTTTGGAATTTATATATTTTAAAGACTGAGGTGACGGCATGGATTTGTTGAAAGTTGATACCGGAAAATGTATTAAATGCGGACTTTGTGTTCAGGCTTGCCCTTCCTGTATTTTATCTATGGGAGAAGATGGGCCTAAATGCGATTTTGACCGCGGCTGCATGAGCTGCGGCCATTGTGTTGCTATTTGCCCTATGGGCGCACTTGATAATAAATATGCGCCGCTGGCGGAGCAAAAACCGATACCGATGCCGGTGCTGGACAGTGAAACCGCTTATAACTTTTTGCGTATGCGCCGCAGCGTGCGCCTGTTTAAGCCGGAACCTCCTTCCGAAGAAGAAATAAAAAAACTGCTTGATGTTTGCCGTTATGCGCCGACTGCAGGTAATTCGCAGGGGATGTATTATATCGTTATCCGCGATAAGGAAACCATTAAAAAAATAGCTGATGCCACTGCTGTATGGATGCAGCAGGAAATTGACGCAGGCAGCAGCGACAAACGTTATTTTACAACCGTTTTGCGTGCGTATAATGACCGCGGACAGGATATCATTGCCCGCAATGCGCCGATGCTTATTTTTGCAACGGCAAAACGCCTTAACAGAACCGGCGTAAGCAATGCCGAGCAGGCATGGGCTTATGCAGAACTTTTTGCACCTACAATCGGGCTTGGCACAACCATTGCCGGGTTTATCCAGACCTGCGGCATAGCAGGTTACCAGCCGCTTTTGGATTTGGTAGGCGTGCCGCCCAAGTTTAAAATTTGCGGCACTTTAATGGTAGGGCATCCGAAATATAAATTCCAGCGCATGGTAGAACGTCAGCATTTAAAAGTAGAATTTAAGTAAAAATATAAATTTTTAACGGTACAGTTACAAGCTGTACCGTTTTTTTGTTACTTATGCAACAGTTTTGGTACTAAAAATAAATAATTTTCCAAATTTACTGTCAATTAAAGGAAATATAAAATTTTTGCAGAAAATATATCTCAATAATGTTTGTAAACAAGGGGGAATAAGTATGAAAGAGTATACCGGAGACAGAATCCGCAATGTGGCCATTGTGGGCCATGGTGGGGCAGGAACTACATCAGTTACGGAAGGCCTGCTGTACCGTTCGGGCGCAATTACCAGAATGGGCAAGGTTGAAGATGGCGCTACCACCACTGACTATGAACCGGAAGAAATTAAACGCGGCGTATCCGTAAACGCTACTTTGGCACCGGTTGAATGGCGTGATACTAAAATCAACTTTATTGATACTCCGGGTTTTGCAGATTTTGTGGCCGAAGTTAAAGGCGCATTCCGTGCGGTTGACAGTGCGCTTATTGTTGTATGTGCAACCAGCGGCGTGCAGGTTGGCACCGAACAGTGCTGGAAACTTGCTGAAGAAGCACATTTGCCCCGCATAGTTTTCGTAAATAAAATGGACCGTGAAAATGCTGATTTTGACAGCATTCTTGATAATCTGCGCGCTAAAATAGGCAAACGCGTATTGCCTCTGCAGCTGCCTTTGGGCAAAGAATCCGGCTTCTGCGGCGTTATTGATATTTATAAAATGAAGGCTTATAAAGCTAACGGCAACGATTCCATCGAAATGGATATTCCGGAAGAATATATGGAAGCCGCCAAAGAAGCACATGAAAAAATGGTTGAAGCTGCGGTTGAAGCCGATGACGACTGCATGATGCGTTATCTGGAAGGCGAAACCATCAGCGACAAGGAAATTATGGACTGCCTGATTAAAGGTATCCGCCAGGCCATTATTTTCCCGGTACTCTGCGGCAGCGCTTATAAAGATATCGGCCTTGGCCGTGTAATGAATGCTATTATTGACTATACTTACCCGGCAATTTTGAATGACTTTACCGTTGTTAACCCGGAAACCGGCGAAGAAGAAATACGCGATGCCAACGCGCCTATGGCAGCTTTGGTATTTAAAACAACTTCCGACCCGTTTGTTGGCCGCCTGAGCTTCTTCAGAGTATTCTCCGGCGTTATCAAGAGCGACAGCGTGGTTTACAACGCCAGCCGCGAAAAAGAAGAACGTTTCGGCACGGTATTTACCATGCGCGGTAAAACGCAGATTCCGATGAAACAGGTTGTTGCCGGCGATATCGGTGTTACCACCAAATTGCAGTTTACCGCTACCGGCGATACTCTGAGCGATAAAAACTCCCCGGTACTCTTTAAACCTATTGCATTCCCCCTGCCGATGTATACACGCGCTATTTACGCGAAGAAAAAAGGCGAGGAAGAAAAGATTGCTTCGGCTCTGAACCGCCTGATGGACGAAGACCCGACTATTATCGTTACCAGAAACACCGCTACCAAAGAAACTTTAATCAGCGGTATGGGCGACCAGCATATTGAAATTATTATGGAACGCATGAAACGTAAATTCGGTGTTGAAGCCGATTTGCGTGCGCCGATTGTTGAATACCGCGAAACTATCCGCGGCACTGCTACCAATGTTGAAGGCAAACATAAGAAACAATCCGGCGGCCATGGGCAGTACGGCCATGTTATTATTACCATGGAACCGCTGCCGCCCGGAAGCGGATTTGAGTTTGTTGATAAAATTTTCGGCGGCGCCGTACCGCGCCAGTACATTCCGGCTGTTGAAAAAGGCATGCGTGAATCCATGGAACGCGGCGTACTGGCTGGTTATCCGGTAGTTGATATCAGAATTACCCTGACGGATGGTTCGTATCATACCGTAGACTCCTCGGAAATGGCATTTAAAACTGCCTCCAACATAGCGTTTAAAAAAGCTATGGAAGCAGCAAAACCTGTTTTGATGGAACCTGTTTACAACCTTGATGTATACTGCGCCGAAAGCATGATGGGCGACGTTATAGGCGACCTTAACAGTAAACGCGGACGCATTTTGGGCATGCAGAGCCTTGATGACGGTATGGGCTGCATTAAAGCACAGGTGCCTTATGCAGAAATTACCGAATATGCTGTTGACCTGCGTGCGCTGACACAAGGCCTTGGCACTTTTGAAATGAAATTTGACCATTACGAAGATGTGCCGCAGAAAATGGCAGAAAAAATTATTGCCGAACGTAAAGAACAACAGTAAATTAAATACTTGCCAGGTTTAAACCTGCAAAACGCCGCCGGTTTTAACGGCGGCGTTTTTAGTAAATTTATTTTGTCGGCCTTAAAATAAAGGAATTATATACAATGCTTTATTTAAAAAGTTTTACTTTCCCAACTGACAGCGAAGAATTTGACGTTATCATAAATGTAAAGGAAAAATGTTACAGTTCGTTTTATCCGTTTAAAATTTTATCGCAGCGGGGAATAGAAAAGATTGATTTTGAGCCGGTAACTATTTTTTACGGCAGTAATGGCAGCGGCAAAACAACAGCGTTAAACGTTATTGCCGAAAAATTAAAGCTGGAGCGCAGTGCTGTATATAACAAAAGCAATTTTTTTAACGATTATGTTGATTTATGCGGCTATACATTAAAAGGCACGGCAATTCCGGCAAACAGCCGCATTATTACAAGTGATGATGTTTTTGATTTTATGCTTAATCTGCGTATGCTGAATGAAGGCATTGACTCAGGCAGGGAAAAACTTTTTGAGGAATACCGGAAAATCAAGTCCGCCGATAACGGTAAATTTCGCCTGCGCAGCCTTGACGATTTTGAAGAACTGAAAAGGCTTACATCAGTAAGGCGCAATACGCAGTCGATGTATGTAAAGAAAAATGTCGGCGTTAATGTATGGGAACAATCCAACGGTGAAAGCGCTTTTATGTACTTTGCGCAGAAAATTGAAGAAAACGCGCTGTACCTGCTTGATGAGCCGGAAAACAGCCTTGCGCCGCAAAAACAAATAGAACTGGTGCGCTTTCTGGAAGATTCGGCGCGTTTTTACGGCTGCCAGTTCATTATTGCAACACATTCACCATTTGTGCTTTCGGTAAAAAACGCGCAAATTTATGATTTTGATTCTTGCCCTGCGGCAGTAAAACGCTGGACGGAGCTGGAAAACATGCGCGTTTATTATAACTTTTTTAAACAGCACCGGGCAGATTTTGAAAAATAATGCTGACAATTATGCGCTTTTAACTATGCAGTAAATGTTAAGTATGTTATAACAATTAAAAATGCGCCTGTACCCCTGTATTTATGCGGGTATAGGCGCTTTTTGTTACTATTTTGTTACTAATTCAATATTCAATCTTAATTCTTCAATCTCTTTGTGAGTGTAAACTTTTTTGCCGGTTCCTTCGGAAGTGTGGCCCATCATTCGGTCGATGCAGACCTGATTTGCGCCGGCACTATCAAGCCTGGAACGGAACGTGTGACGGGTTTCATGCGGCGTATGTTTCATATGCAAAGTGTTCATAATAGGTTTCCAATACTGCCGGGAGTACTGAACGTAGTACATCGGCTTTTCGTTATCAGAAAATAAGTATTCGCCAGGCGCGTTATTGTACCGCTTTTCTACAATTTTTTTAATCTTAGAATGGACAGGTACTATTCTGTTTTTACCGGCTTGCGTTTTCACGCCGCCGTGTAAAAGCCAGTCTTCCAAATCGACCCTATCTTTTGTAAGCGATAACATTTCAGAAACACGGTACCCGCTGTAAATTAAGAACAGTACGGTATCAACGCCGAAACTATCTGCATTTTGCCACAGCAGGGCAATTTCGTCTTCAGTAAACGGCACCCTGTTACTGTCCGGTGCCGGATCAGAAGTTAGTAGGGCGGAATACTGCGTTGTTATAACATCAAGTTCAAGCGCAAAGCGGTCGAGATGGCCCCAAAGGTTTTTTATAGCGCCCTGCGTTGAATACGAATAGCCGCAGTTATCAATGCAGTCCTGCATATCGTAAGCTTTAATAGATTTGTATGGCTTGTCAGCTAATTTTTGGCAATGCGCGTAAGCGGCCTTTAGCCCTCTGGCATTACTGGGGCTAAGTTTTATACTGCGCTTTTCTACCCATAAGTTAAACAGCTCTTGCAGGGTTACTTTGCCGGCATCTAAATCCCAGGGATTTGTATTATATTTTGCAAGCGCCGCGAGCGCTTCCTCTCTGGTGGCGAAGTAACCAAGTACCTTCTGTAATCCGCTTTTGCCTTCGCATGCCATAAAGGGGCGGCGGCGTTTGCCGGAAAGTTTTTTTATACTACCGTAACCGTTCGGTAATTTCATATTAATCAGCTCCTCTACTTGATGAAAAATGTATGACCAGTAGCAGAGCCGCTTAAAAAATGCTATAATAATAGCATAGCAGCACTGCTTTGGTAGGTAGCGTTGTTATTCCGCAGGCGGTGTTGGCGCATCGCCTGCAAGGTCCCTCGGTGTTGGCGCACCGGGGGATTTTTTTAGTTTATCTTTTTAATTTTTCAAGCCAGTCACAGTTTAAACCCATTATATTTTCGACTTCCGTTATGCTGATACTGTGCAGTCTTTTTTCTAATTTTTGGTGCAGTGCGTAATCAATTCTTTTAAGCAAATGATTGTATCTGTCCTGCTGTATAAAATATCTCAGGCTAATCAATAGAGCTAAAATATCATTGCTGCCGTACAGCAAATGCCCCGATTTGTTTTTAGGTATTTGTAATAAGGCGTGTTCAGGCAAAAATTGTATGGGTTTTGGTATTGGCTGGTCTTTAGAGTGGCAGTATATTCTTTCACCGTGAGCACATTTATTGCGTAAATTTGCTATAAAATCTATTAATGATTTAAACTTTTTAGCATCTAAATTGAAAGCGGCTGCTACTTCTGTCTTTTCTTGCTCAAGCATACAAGCATAAAAAGAATTTAATTTTCCGAAAGTCATTACTTTGGATAACACCCATAGAGGAACGTATCCGTGCTTTTCAATATAGTGCTTTATTGCGCCATGCCGTTCTTTTTGTTTATCAATTAAGCGGAGAATATCAAAAATTAAAGAGTTGGTACGCTTAAAATTTGTAAAGCCATTAGTATTAAAAGATTCCGGGCGCATGTAAGATGTGTGGTCGTGGCCGTGATAGAAGGAGAAAACTCTGATAATTTGGCTTTTAACAACATGCTCAACCCTTAATAGCTCAATAAGCAATAGCTCTCTTAATCGGCGGTCAAAAGTGTATAGTGCTACAATTTCATTAAAAGAAGCACCTGGGCGGTAAGCATCATCAGGCAGTGTTGAGTTAATAAAAATATTTTTATAGCCATTGATTATATAGTAGTAATTTTCATAATCCAGCATACGCAAAGCAAAAGCGCGGTTTGGTATTATTAAATTTCTACTACTTAATAAATCAATCAGTTCATCGTTTGGTTTAAATGGTTTCATTAAAACACCTCTATAAAGACGAATGACCTCTGAGCCTATTGGGTAGATAAGCTCAGAGGTCACCGCTTGTCTGGGGGTATGCAAGACGAATCAAGCAATCCCAGATCGCTCTGTAGTTATCTTACCATAGTAAACGAAAATAGGCAATCATTATTTCCCGGCAAAAGCGTAAATTTTTTCGGTATTTGCCTAAAATTTTTCGGTTTTTACCGAATTTTTTACGCTTTTTGGCAAATACATACTAAATTTGTATAATATTTCCCGAAGATAGCGTTGGCGCACCGGGGGATTTTTTATTAGTTAGCTGCCGGTCTTTCTTGGCCGTATCTGTTCCACACAGTTCGCAATAACATCAGCCGGTTCAGCAGGTTCAAGGGTAAGTATTCTTGACTTTTTCTTTTGCTTAGTTTCAGTCTTTTTCAGTTTAAAATCAATCATATTATCTATTTCTTCTTTGCCGTCATCGTCAAGCTGGCGGTATTTTTTTATGTGTATTTCTTCAGGCGGCGTGAGCGTGATGGGGGTAGAAGGGATAGGTTCCCAGCCCATCAAATATCCGGGGTTTACGTTTAATGCTTTAGCAATTATTTGAATTTGCGTTATAGGCACTTTTTTTATAAAGCCGGTTTCGTATCGTTGCAAAGTAGATTTACTAATGCCGGTTAAATCTGACAAATCTTGATACGATAAATTTAATTCTATTCGACGATTTTTAATTTTATTTACGAGTTCATTTAATTCTAATTCGCTCATTTTAAAAGCTCCTTTTCTTTGTAAACTAATAATATCATAAATGCAACGAAAAGTAAAATAAAAAATAATAAATCGTTGCATTTATGCTTGACTGTTGTGAATAAAAATGCTAACATAATGGTGTAGCAAAAATGCAACGAAAGGAAGTGATAAAATGAATCTTGCTAAATTGAGGGGCGCATTAGCAGAAAAAGGAATGACGCAGCGCGAATTAGCGGAAAAGCTTAATTTAAGCACGAAAGCTGTTAATGAAAAACTTAATGGTAAAGTTAAAATTACAGTTGATGAAGCAGCTGCGATGAGTAAAATTTTAAAGCTAGAAAACCCTAATGCAATTTTTTTTGATTAATTCGTAGCATAAATGCAACGATAGGTGATCTGCTTAATCCGCAGAAAGGAGGACGTTATGGATAAAGAAAGAATCGAACAGGCTTATGCTGAAATGATTTTCGGGAAAATTGAGGAAGCTAAAAAGCTTCCAGTAGATTCAATTCGGGTTGAATTACTGAAAGCTTTGCAAGATGCTGTTGAGATTATTTCTAAAGATTATTGCAGAGATTTTTTATCATAAGCGACTAAGGCTTTAACGATTGCATGGGCAATGGCTGATGCTTGTTCTGATGAAAAGCACGGTTGGCATTTTGAATCGCTGGCACGGTTCAAATCTTGCCTTATGGCGTTGTAAATAGCAAGTATCTCATTGTCTTTCATTTAAATCACCTCCTTTCTGTTATCAATTATAACAAAAAGAAGTGCCAATGGTTAATTTTTAAGCATATTTTATCGTTTATATAGTTAGGAGGAATCCAAGATGAATGAGCTGTTAAAAATCGAAATCAACGAAAATCAGGAGCAAACCGTCAGCGGTAGAGAGCTGCACATGTTTCTCGGCGTAGAAACCAGATATGATACTTGGTTCGGGCGTATGCTGCAATACGGTTTCTCCGAAGGTAAGGACTTTTGCTCAAAAATGAGCGAAAGTACCGGAGGCCGTCCCAGCACTGACCACATCATGAAACTGGATATGGCGAAGGAACTGTGCATGCTGGCTCGTAACGAAAAAGGCAAGCAGGCGCGCCAATACTTCATTGAAGTAGAACGCGACTGGAACAGGCCTGAAAAGGTAATGGCAAGGGCGCTTAAACTTGCCGAAATCGAACTTAAAAAAGCTCACGCTTTTGTCGCAGAACAGACTAAGCTGCTTGAAGCCGCCCAGCCGAAAGCTATTTTTGCCGATGCGGTGGCCGCTTCCAAAAATACAATCCTTATTGGCGACCTTGCAAAACTGTTGAAACAGAATGGCCACGAAACCGGGCAAAAGCGCTTATTTGAATACCTGCGAGATAACGGCTATTTGATTAAGCGCAAAGGTTCTGATTATAACAGTCCTACGCAGCGCGCGATGGAAATGAAACTGTTTGAAATAAAAGAAACTACTGTGGTTTTGCCGGATGGCAGCGTTAAAACAAATAAAACTACCAAAGTTACCGGCAAGGGGCAGATTTATTTCATAAACCTGTTTAAGAAAAAACAGGAGGCTTCTGAACAAGGGGCGTGATTAAAATGGCATTTGCAGAGAAGCTTAAACAGCTTATGCAGGGTGCCGGACTTACACAGGCGCAGCTATCAGCGCTTACCGGTATCGGCAGACCATCCATTTCACAATACCTTTCCGGTAAAAATGAACCCGCGAAAGAGAGGCGGAAGCAGATTGCTAAAAGCCTTGGGGTGCAGGAGGATTACTTTGAACAGTTCCTGCCGACGGCAGAAATTAAGGATAATCCTGCGGTAAACCTGCCTGTGACCTTGGCGGCAAAGCTGATGGGTAAAAGCCCTGCCTGGGTTTGCCAGGGGCTTAAAGACGGTGTATTCCCGTGGGGGTACGCAGTTAAGATGGGCCGTTGGAGTTACTTTATAAGCGTGATTAAATTTGAAGAATTTACCGGCATTAAGGTTCCGGTAAAGGAAGGGAGGGACATATCGTGTACAGACTGATGCTACTTGCCGATGACGGCAGCCAGTGCAAAATGCTGACCATCGGGGGGAAACGCGAATCTATCACTAAAGATATGATGAAGTTTTTTGACAACGCGCAAGCCTTTGAATGGCTGCATTCAAAAAACGAAAGGCTTGCCATGGCGCTGTTTAAAGGGATTATGGCAAAGCGTGAAGCAGAACGGGAGGTAGTAACGTGAAAAAAGCATACATTATTGCGGGCATTGCAGTTATTCTTACGGCAATTATGATAGCCTTTCCGCCGCAGGCAGAACCGGCGACAGAGAAAATTATCGTTCCGGAACGCGTTTATTGCGGCGATACGCTTAACGCAGTGTGCAGCAGGGCTGCAATCGAACACGGCGATGTACGGGATGACCTGCGTGCTATCGTTTACGATACCCGTCTGCATAACAACCTTCCCGACGATGATTTAATTCAGCCGGGGGATATCATTTTGGTAGAACTGGAAGTGCCTGCCGATGCGCTGGGAAGACGCTAGGCACAGAATTTGTGCTGAATGCGGCAAGGCTTACGCCGTCAGCAAGTTATGCAAGCGCAAACATTATGTCTGCCCAGTCTGCACTAAAAAACATCTGCGCAGGGGAGGTAAAAATATTGCCAGGAGAAAATGAAAAGAGCCGCCAGCACGGCAATGCTGACAGCTCTAAAAGGTGAAGTTGGAATCGCTTCACGCTAATTATATCAAATCTGGAGGAAAAATAAAATGGATATAAACGTAAATCTTAAAATTACGCTGGAAGAAACCCCGGTGCTAATGAATACCTTATCGGCTTTTACTGAAACTTTACAAGAACTGCGTAAGTATTCCACTACCGCAGTGAAAGTTGATGTAAATCCGGACGAAATTGATTCAGCTACCGCACCTGCTGCGGTACAACAGCTTCCGGTAACCCCACCGCCGGCGGCGCCTGTTTCTAAGCCAGCACCGGCGGCTGTACCGACAGCAGCGCCCAAGCAGTACACGCTTGCCGAAATTCAGGCTGCCTGCGGTCCTCTGATGGACGCCGGTAAAATGAATGAACTTGCGGCAGTAATGCAGGGGATGGGCGTAAATTCGCTTATGGAACTGCCGCCTGAAAAGTACGGCGAACTTGCAGTTAAACTGCGTGCGCTGGGGGCAAGGTTATGACGGCGGCGCACGCAAAGCTTTCGGCATCAGGTGCGCATCGGTGGATGGCCTGCCCGCCATCTGCCAAACTGGAAGAAAATTTTCCGGACAGCGGCAGCATATATGCGGCAGAAGGCACACTGGCACACAGCGTTGCCGAATTAAAAGTCCGTAAATACGCGGTTGAACCGATGAGTACGCGCACCTATAACAGCCGTATGAAAAAGCTGAAAGAAAACGATCTGTGGCAGCCGGAAATGGATGGGCATACGGACGCTTACCTGGATTACATTAAAGGCGTTATGCTTTCATACGCAACCCAGCCGTTTGTAACGGTAGAAAAGCGCGTGGATTTTTCAGACGTAGTTCCCGGTGGTTTTGGCACGGCGGACTGCTTAATACTTGCCGGCGATATTCTGCACGTAATTGACTTCAAATATGGCAAAGGCGTGCCGGTAGAAGCCCAGGACAATCCGCAGATGATGTTATATGCCTATGGTGCGGCAAGAGCCTATGCCATGCTGTACAACTTCGACCATATCAAGATGACGATTTTCCAGCCTAGGCTTAACAATATCAGCGAAGCGGAAATATCAGCAGAGGAACTGCTGAGTTGGGCACGCGAAGAAGTTCGCCCGCTGGCGGTGATGGCTGATAAGGGCGAGGGTGAATTTAACCCGGGCCCGCACTGCAAATTCTGCCGGGCAAAAGCCGAATGCAAAGCACGCGCCGAAGCCTGCATGGCGCTTACGCCGGTTGCCGAAGACTGGAAAGAAAAATCAAAAGGCACGGTAAAGGCTGCCGGGCTGTACAGCACTGAGGAGTTAGCCATTTATTTGAAAGCCGGAGCTATCCTTAAAGAATGGTACGCAGATATAACGGAACACGCTTTAAACCTCTGCCTGAACGGCGTAGAAGTGCCCGGCTACAAAGCCGTAAACGGGCGCAGCAGCCGTGAATTTACAGACCTTGATGCCGCCTTTGAAAAATTAAAAGCAAGCGGCATTGATGAAGCGGTGCTTTATGAGCGCCGCCCACTTACACTGGCGCAGACGGAAAAAGCTGTTGGCGCCAAAACTTTTAAAGAACTGGTTGGCGACTTTGTTGTCAGCAAACCGGGCAAACCCACGCTGGTGCCTGCCAGCGATAAACGCCAGGCAATAACAAATGCGGTAAAAGCCGCAGACGTATTTACTAAAATTTAATTTTTGGAGGTATAAAAAATGAACACAACTTCTGTAACTCTGACAAATGTAAGACTTTCCTATGTACACCTTATGAAACCGCATGCTATGGATGCACAACAGGCACCTAAATTCAGCTGCACAATTCTTTTGCCCAAAACAGACGTGCAGGGTAAAGCCCGCATCGATGCTGCTATTGAAGCAGCTAAGCAAGCTGGGTTGATGAAAAAATTTGGCGGGCAAATGCCGCCGCAGCTTCCTACCCCTGTCTATGACGGTGATGGCTGCAAAGCTTCTGGAGATAAATTCGGGCCAGAATGTGCAGGCTGCTGGGTGTTTAGCGCTTCCAGTGCGGCAGACCGTCCGGTGGAAATTGTTGACCGGAACATGAATAAAATTCTTGATCCGACCGAAGTGTACAGCGGCATGTACGCAAATATCAACGTAAATTTCTTTGCATATGCTGCGCCCGGCCGCAAAGGAATCGGCTGTGGGTTGGGTCCGGTGCAGAAAGTAGCTGACGGCGAACCGCTTGGCGGCAGTGCTCCATCGGCAAGCGACTGCTTCACCGCGCTTGGGGCTGCTCCGCAGGCGGCGCCTAAAATTAATCCTTTAACCGGGATGCCGATGTAATTTAATAAAACTTAATAACGGGGGCCGCTACAAGGCCCCTGTTTTTAACAGGTGAACATATTATGAAGCACTTAAACATTGATATAGAAACTTATAGTGACATAGATATCAGCAAAGCCGGGCTTTACCGTTATTGCGATACGCCTGATTTTGAAGTACTGCTGTTTGCCTACGCCGAGGACTTTGGGGACGTTAAAATCATCGACCTTGCGCAGGGCGAACAGATACCGCCGGAAATACTGGCAGCACTTAAAGATAAGGACGTTATCAAACACGCATATAACGCAGCTTTTGAAATTACCTGCCTGAACAGGGCGGGGTATGAAACGCCGCCGGAACAGTGGCGCTGCACAATGCTGCACGGCATGTACCTGGGCTATCCGGCCGGGCTTGCAAAACTCGGCGAAGCGCTGGGACTGCCGGAAGACAAAAAGAAAATGGGTGTCGGCAAAGCCTTAATTCGATATTTCTGTGTGCCGTGTACGCCAACAAAATCAAACGGCAACAGAACACGAAACCTACCAAAGCATGATTCGGATAAATGGAATTTATTTAAAGAATACTGCCGTCAGGACGTTGTGACGGAAATAGCAGACTACCAACGTTTGCGGGCGTTTTCTGTTCCGGATGACGTACAAGCCGACTGGGTGCTTGATTATGAAATCAACAGCCGCGGCATCGCCGTTGATACGGAACTGGTTAATGGGGCGCTGGCAATCGATGACGAGCACCGTAATGCCTTAACAGCCCGTGCCATTGAAATAACCGGTTTAAGCAATCCGAACAGCCGTGCGCAGCTTTTAGCCTGGTTGAACGAAAATACCACACTTGATCTGCCGGATTTAACTAAAGCAACGGTTACAGCTAATTTAAACGTAGATGATGCCGTGGCCGCCGAAATACTTGACTTGCGCCGTGAGCTTTCCAAAAGCAGTGTATCCAAATACAAAGCTATGGCAACCGCAGTGTGCAGTGACGGGCGTGTCCGCGGGCTCTTGCAGTATTACGGCGCATCCCGGACTGGGCGCTGGGCTGGAAGGCTTGTGCAGGTACAGAACCTGCCGCGCAACTACATCGAAAATCTCGATACAGCTCGCGACCTCGTCAAAAAACATAACCGCCAGGGCTTAATGCTGTTGTACGGCAATGATGTTGCCGATACATTATCGCAGCTTATACGCACGGCGTTTATAGCGCCGGAAGGCAATATACTTGCCGTAGATGATTTCAGCGCGATTGAAGCCCGCGTATTATCCTGGCTTGCCGGCGAACAATGGCGCATGGACGTTTTTGCCGGGCATGGCAAAATTTACGAAGCTGCAGCCAGCATGATGTTTGGCGTACCAATTGATAAAATCAGCAAGGGCAACCCGGAATATGCCCTGCGCCAAAAAGGTAAAATCGCTGAACTGGCACTTGGTTATCAGGGTGGACCAGGGGCGCTGATCAGCATGGGCGCAATTAACATGGGGCTTACAGAAGACGAACTACCGGATATTGTAAGCCGCTGGCGTAAGGCCAATAAACGCATTTGTGATTTTTGGTATAGCGTAGAGCAGGCAGCGGTCAGCGTTATGAAAACTGCACAGCCTGCCGGTGTTGGTCATGGTATTATCTTTGCCCGCGAAATAGATGTTATAAACGGACTGGACTTTTTAACAGTGCAGCTGCCAAGCGGCAGAAAACTTTACTACCCTTCACCGTACATGGCGGAAAATAAATTCGGCAAAACTGCCATTCATTACCGCACGCAGGCAGTGAATAAATGGAACAGCACATCAACCTACGGCGGCAAGCTGGTGGAAAATATTACGCAGGCTATTGCCCGCGACTGCCTTGCGCTTGCAATACGCCGCTTGGCGGATGCCGGGTATAAGCCTTTAATGCACATCCACGATGAAGTTGTATGTGAAGTACCTGCGGGCAAGATGCATCCTGATGAAGAAAAGTACATGACTGATGTCATGTGTCAGCCTATCAGCTGGGCGCCGGGATTAATACTGAATGCCGCGGGATTTACGAGCAAATATTATATGAAAGATTAAGGAGAATTATATATGAAAAATTCGCTTTATATTATTGACCAAAAACACAAACAGATATTTTATAACTGGCAATCAGTTTTTGTTTCAGAAAACAGCCTTAACATTGAACTTGGTAATGGTAGCTCCTATATTCTGGGAGTTTACAAGTCTGAAAAGGAAGCATATGGCGCGCTTAACATACTGATTGATGCTATTGAAGGTGGCAGGATGTTTTTTGCAGCACCGCTTTATGGTTATGGCGAAAACAATCAGAACAAATAATGAATACCAGCAAAACATTGTAAAAATGCTGAACGGCCTGGCGGGAAGATATTCCCGCTGGGTCATCTGGCAGGATTTTATAACAATGGCTGCTACGGCAATCTGCAATTCGGTACCGCATCCGCAGCGCGAAGCACGGGAAAAGCTTTATATGCAGTGCGCGGAAAAGTACTCTGCTGCAGAACTTGAAACCTTTGCAAAAATGCTTGCCGAAATAACTTTAGGGCTTGAAGCAAATTCACAGCAGGATTTTTTAGGTGAACTGTTTATGGCGCTGGACCTTGGCAACGAATGGCGCGGGCAGTTTTTTACACCGTACAGCGTGTGCTGTTTGATGGCGTCAATGACGTTGACGGAAAACGCTTTAGATAAAGTTAAGCGGCGAGGATGGGCTGATGTTAATGACCCAGCATGCGGTGCGGGGGCTTTGCTGATAGCTTTTGCCAATGCCTGCCTGGATAAAGGCATTAACTACCAGCAGCAGGTACTGTTTGTAGCGCAGGACGTTGACCAGCTGGCGGGCATGATGTGCTACATACAGCTTAGCCTTTTAGGCTGTGCCGGTTACGTTGCGGTGCAAAATACTTTAACTAATCCGGTTACAAGTTATGACGCACGCGGCCTGCTGCCAAAAGATGACGGTAATATTTGGTATACGCCAATGTACAGCAGCTATGTTTGGGCGTGGCGCAGACAGGCATCTTTAATAGATACATTACTAAAATCAGTTTCGTGAAAGGAATGATAAAAATGGCTAAAAACTTAGCAGACCTTAATGAAATATTATTCGACCAGCGACTTAACCGGCGATGCGTTAACGGCTGAAATAAGCCGCACCGAAGCAATTACGAAAGTCGCAGGGCAGTTTATATCCAGCGCCAATACTACGCTGAACGCCATAAAGCTGCAAAACGAGGCTATGGATGCCACGCTTAAACTTCCGGAAGTGCTCGGTGGCTGATATGGCACGGAAATATACCCAGGAACAAATTGCATATCTGCGCGAAATTGCACCGGGCCGGTATCTGTATCAAATAGTTCAAATGATGAATGAAAGATTTAGTACAGCGTTATCAGCATCACAAATTAAATGTTTGATGGTGCGCAACGGTATTAAAAACGGTATGCAGTTACGCTGCCCGCCGGAAAAGGTCCGGCGGCTAACCACGCCGGAACAGGATGCGTGGATAAAAGCACATGCCGCGGGAAAAACAAGCGCTGAACTGATTGCAATGATAAAAGAAAAATTTGGCATTGTTTTTACGGTAGAGCAGATGAAAGGCTATAAAACTCGCAAGCATATCAATACCGGCCTGACAGGAAGGTTTGAAAAAGGGTGTATACCATTTAATAAAGGCAGGAAAATGTCTGCGGAAGTGTATGCAAAGGCGGCGCCTACAATGTTTAAAAAAGGCCAGCTTCCTGCCATGACCCGTCCTGTTGGCGCTGAATGCTGGCGCGATGATGGTTATTTATGGGTTAAAGTTGCACAGCCTAACAAATGGCGTCTTAAGCACAGGGTTATTTGGGAGGCGGCAAATGGGCCCATAATGCCAGGATATAAAATTATTTTTGCTGATGGCAACCGCAGTAATTTTGATATAAGTAACCTTATTTGTGTAAGTGCTGCCGAACTTGCCCGATTAAACCAACGAGGGCTTATTTTTAATAATCCGGAAGCAACCAAAGCCGGAGTGTTGGTTGCACGGCTTTTAACTAAAGCCGGCAAAATAAAAAGAGGTGAATAGCCTTGATAAATGACAGAATGTTGGTAATCTCTGTCGGCAACAGCCGCAAGTCAACAAACTGGGTCCGCACGGAAATTATGTGGTCAGAGTTTGTAAACAGGCTGCGCACGCCGCAGAGAACACCGGAAACGATAGAAGAATACCTGAATATGACCAAAGCCCAGCAAGGGCAGCTGAAAGACATTGGCGGCTTTGTTGGCGGCGCACTTAACGGTACGCAGCGCAAAGCAAAGAACGTAACCGGGCGCGACCTTGTAACACTCGACCTGGACAACATCGCCAGCGGAGAAACGGATAACGTGCTGCGCACAATCGACAGCCTCGGCGCTGGGTATGCCGTGTACTCTACACGCAGCCACGCCGATTTCCGCCCGCGTCTGCGCGTTATTATGCCGCTGGACAGGACGGTAACGGCTGACGAATATGAACCTATTGCCAGGAAGCTGGCAAGCTATATCGGGCTTCAAATGTGCGACCCGACTACGTTTGAAGCCAGCCGCCTGATGTACTGGCCGGCGTGCAGCCGTGACAGTAATTACGTGTTTGCGGCCGGGGACAATCCTTTTGTATCGGCTGACGGCATTTTAAACCAATACACGGACTGGCACGATGTAACCGTGTGGCCGCAGATACCTGGCGAAGTTACAAAGGCCAAAGTGCTGCTGGCAAAACAGGCGGACCCGACAAGCAAAGAGGGCATTGTTGGTGCGTTTTGCCGCGAGTTCAACATCTACCAGGCAATTGAAACTTATATCCCACACGCCTACGAAACAACGGAGCATGACGACCGTTTAACCTATACCGGCGGCAGCACTGTTGCCGGTGCGGTTATCTATGACGGCGGCAACTTTTTGTACAGTCATCACGCGACAGATCCGTGCAGCGGGCAGCTGGTAAATGCTTTTGACCTGGTGCGCCTGCACCTTTATGGCGAACAGGACGAAGGCGCTAAACCCGGCACGCCGCCGAACAAACTGCCCAGTTACCAGGAAATGAAAAAGCTCGCTATGGGCAATGAAGCCGTAACCCGTGACCTTAACGAACATTTTGCAGCAAAGGCATCCGACTTTTTTACAAGTTTAGATAAAAATGCTGCGCCGCAGCCGGATAAAGCTGGCGTGGACTGGATGGCATCGGCGAAGCTTGATTATGACCAGAACACCGGCAGGCCAAAAAAGACACGCGACAACATTATGCGCATACTGCAGCATGACCCGCTTTTAGCCGGCAAAATTGCCGTTGATGATTTTGCCGTGCGCGGGCTGGCGCTCGGTTCGTTGCCGTGGAACCCGGAAGACGGCAGGCGGCTTTGGACTGATACGGATGATGCCGGTGTTGCGTGGTACCTGGAAAATAAGTTCGACATTACCGGCAAAGATAAAATTGACGGCGCGCTGCTCTTGGTATCCGAAAGCAACAAAATCAACGAGGTAAAAGACTACCTGACAGCGCTGGAATGGGATAAGACGCCGCGCCTGGATACGGTATTATCCGATTACCTTGGCGCTGATGATACGCCGTACACGCGCGCAGTTGCTCGCAAAAGCTTAACGGCGGCGGTGGCAAGGGTAATGCAGCCCGGCTGTAAATATGACTACGTGCCTGTATTTGTAGGCCCGCAGGGCATAGGCAAAAGCACCTTCCTTGCTACTTTGGGCAAAGACTGGTTCAGTGACAGCCTGCAAAGCTTTGAAGGCAAGGAAGCCGCCGAAATGATACAGGGCGTATGGATAAACGAGCTGGGCGAAATGACGGGCTATACCCGCAGCGAAACCAACACCATCAAGCAGTTTTTATCAAAGCGTGAAGATATTTACCGCCAGGCATACGGCAGGCGTACAGGGCGTTATCCGCGTAAGTGCGTGTTTTTCGGAACCTGCAACCAGTTTGAATTCTTAAAAGACTTAACCGGCAACCGCCGTTTCTGGCCGGTAGATGTCGGCAAGCATAAGCCGAAAAAGAATATC
>ULSH01052068.1_pt1 | contig 27509 bp, 20 predicted proteins | sample 1956151 | NCBI WGS metagenome assembly ULSH01 (sample SAMEA4835702, study PRJEB28245) | human gut metagenome | biome: gut microbiome; material: fecal sample | place: Denmark | collected 2008 | reverse complement strand
TATTGTCTGTTGTAGCCGACATGGCTTGACACCTCCCTGAAAATAGAAAAACAAAAAACAATATAAATGCATTTTAAATGGAGCTATCAACCACCGACACCAAAGGACAAGCAAGCGGCTGAAGAACTGGCCGAGAAGCTGAACATGAGCCCCATTCTGACTCGTCTGCTCATTCGCCGCGGCATCACGACGGAGAGTGCTGCCAAGCGCTTCTTCCGTCCGCAATTGGCCGACCTGATCAACCCTTTCCTTATGAAGGATATGGATGTTGCCGTCGACCGGCTCAATGATGCCATGGGACGGAAGGAGCGTATCTTGGTGTATGGCGACTATGATGTAGATGGATGCACGGCGGTAGCGTTGGTGTATAAATTCTTGCAGCAGTTTTATTCCAATATCGATTACTACATCCCCGACCGTTACGACGAGGGGTATGGCGTGAGCGATAAGGGCATCGAATATGCCAGACGGACGGGCGTCAAGCTCATCATCATTCTCGACTGCGGCATTAAGGCCATTAAGGAGATCGCCCATGCCAAGGAACTGGGCATCGACTTCATCATCTGCGACCATCATGTACCCGATGAGGAGATGCCGGAGGCTGTGGCCATTCTCAATCCCAAGCGACCCGACGACACTTATCCTTTCAAGCATCTGTGTGGCTGTGGGGTAGGGTTCAAGTTCATGCAGGCATTTGCCAAGAACAACGGCATCCCGTTCTCCCGCCTCATCCCTTTGCTCGATTTCTGTGCGGTGAGCATCGCCGCCGACATCGTGCCGGTGGTGGACGAGAACCGCATCCTTGCGTTCCACGGTCTGAAACAGCTCAATCAGAATCCTTCCGTGGGCTTGAAGGCCATCATAGACATCTGTGGTCTGAGTGGGCGCGACATCTCCATGAGCGACATCATCTTCAAGATCGGACCCCGCATCAATGCGTCGGGCCGTATGGAGAATGGTAAGGAGAGTGTCGATCTCCTGGTGGAGAAGGATTTCAGCATTGCCCTGAGAGAGGCACGCCACATCAATAAGTACAATGAGCAGCGCAAGGACATCGACAAGCAGATGACTGAGGAGGCCAATCAGATTGTTGCCAAGCTCGACAAGCAGAGACCCCACCACAGCATCGTGCTCTATGACGAGAACTGGAAGAAGGGTGTCATCGGCATTGTCGCCTCCCGGGTGATGGAGATCTATTTCCAGCCTACGGTGGTGCTTACGCGCGATGGAGATCTTGCCACGGGCTCGGCACGTTCGGTGATGGGATTCGACATCTATTCCGCCATTAAGAGTTGCCGCGACCTGCTGCTCAATTTCGGTGGCCATACCTATGCGGCCGGTCTGACGCTGCGCTGGGCAGACATCCCGGAGTTCCGCCGTCGCTTTCAGAAGTATGTGGAGGAGCACATCCAGCCCGAACAGACAGAGGCTATCCTGTATATCGACTCGGAGATTGAGTTTAAGGACATCACCAAGCGGCTGCATAACGATCTGAAGCGGTTCTCACCCTTCGGTCCTGGCAATACGAAGCCGTTGTTCTGCACGACAGGTGTGTACGACTATGGCACGAGCAAGGTGGTGGGCCGCCAACAGGAGCACATCAAGCTGGAGCTTGTCGATTCCAAGTCGGGGACAGTCGTCAATGGCATTGCCTTCGGTCAGAGCGCCTCGGCCAGATATATCAAGTCGCGCCGCTCGTTCGATATAGCCTATACCATCGAGGACAATGTGTTTAAGCGCAACCAGGTACAGTTGCAGATCGAGGATATCCGTCCGGCGGAGAAGGAAGACAAAGAAGAAAAAGAAGAGAAGGAGAATGACAACAGTCGGTAAGGACGGACTGAATGTCAGAATGGGCCGGGATATGTCCCGGCCCATTCTGTCTCACTAAAAAGGTAAGCCATGGCTGACAAGTTTCAGGAAATTCTTGAGACCTATTGGGGGTATCACGAATTCCGCAGCATACAACGCGAGATTATCGAGAGCATCGCCGGGGGGCACGACACCCTCGGCCTCATGCCGACGGGTGGAGGCAAGAGCCTGACATTCCAGGTGCCTGCCCTTGCCATGGAAGGTGTGTGTCTGGTCGTGACACCGCTGATAGCATTGATGAAGGATCAGGTGGCCCATCTGCGCAAGAGAGGCATCCGGGCAGCAGCAATCTATTCGGGCATGACACGGAGCGAGGTCGTCACGACGCTCGAGAATGCGATCTTCGGAGGCGTGACATTGCTGTATCTCTCACCCGAGCGTCTCGCGTCGCCTCTCTTCCTGGAGAAGCTGAAGCGCATCAAGGTGAGCTTCATCACGGTGGATGAGGCCCACTGCATCAGCCAGTGGGGATACGATTTCCGCCCTTCCTATCTGAAGATCGCCGATCTTCGTAGTCTGAAGCCTGACGTGCCAGTATTGGCCCTGACGGCTACCGCCACTCCGCAGGTGATGGGAGACATCATGGAGCGGTTGTGCTTCACCACGAGGAATGTCTTCCGGATGAGCTTCGAGCGTAAGAACCTGTCGTACGTGGTGCGCCGGACTGACAATAAGATGCAGGAGACGCTTCATATCCTGCGTTCCGTGCCGGGCAGTGCCATCGTCTATGTGCGTTCGCGTGTGCATTGTCCGGAGGTTGCCGAGTCGCTCGCCCAGTCAGGCATCTCCGCCACCTATTATCACGCGGGGCTCGATCCGAGTGTGAAAGATGAGCGTCAGAAAGAATGGACGCAGGACAAGAAGCGGGTGATGGTCGCTACCAATGCTTTTGGCATGGGTATCGACAAGCCTGATGTGCGCCTCGTGATCCACTACGACGCGCCCGATTCCATAGAGGCTTACTTCCAGGAGGCGGGCCGTGCCGGCCGTGACGGGCGGCGTGCCTATGCCATCCTGTTCTGGAACGGCAATGAGCGTGCCAAGCTGTTGGCCAGGGTGGAAAATGAATATCCTCCCAAGGAGTTTATTGCCAATGTGTACGACCGTCTCTCCGATTTCCTGCAGATAGCCGAGGGAAGGGGCATGAACCATACCTATCCCTTTGCCTTGCAGACGTTTTGCAAGACGTTCCGTTTCTTTCCCCTGCGGGTCAATTCCTGCCTCCATCTGCTCACGGCGGCCGGTTATCTGTGTTACGAGGAGGATCCTCATGCGTCGGCGCGTCTCCGGTTTCTGCTTGGGCGTGAGGATCTCTATCGGTTGCGGGAGATGGCACCCATGGAGGAGAAAGCCATCAACAGCCTCCTCCGTTTCTATGGAGGTGTGTTTGTCGACTTCATGAATATCGAGCTGCAGATCATTGCCCAGGATGCGGGCATGACCGTCGACCAGGTCTATCAGGCTTTCTCTGCCCTTGATCACCGTAACATACTGCAGTTCGTCCCGCAGCGCCGGGAGCCGCTCGTCTCTTATGTGCAGGGGCGTGTGAAGCCTGAGGATGTCATCCTCACTCCGGAGGTGTACGACAACCGCAAGACGCAATATGCCAACCGTATCCAGGCAATGATAGAATATGCCGGCAGTGATAGCGTATGCCGTTCCCGGCAGCTCCTCCGTTATTTTGGAGAGACGGACACGAAGGATTGTGGCTCGTGTGATGTGTGCATCGCAAACAGGAAGAGGGGAAAGGAAGTGGAAGACGAGGTGGAGCAGAGAAGGATGGCGCCTGTCGATGAAGTGATAAGCCGTATCGTGGCTGTGTTGGACGATGGCAAATTCCATGGGATGGATGAGGTGACTTCGCTGAAATATCCCACCCTCCTCATCCGTGAGGCACTGGAATATCTCGTACACGAAGAGAAGATATGTATGGAGGTCGGCCGGATCCGGCTTGTCAGATAACAGAAAATATCAGATGCTCAAAGGAGCAGCTAATAAGAAACAAGGAAGCCCAAGACTCAGCAACGAGTCTTGGGCTTCTAATTTATTCTCAATTTAATCCCTGTTGTCGGTTAATTGTTCTCCGGACGCAATTTGCGTACGGTCTCACCTGCACGCCACATCTCCATGTCGTGCATGTCCTGCAGCTCTTTGTTCAGCTTCTCACGATAGTCGGGCTGTGAGTTCTTGTCGATGGCGATCTGAGCCTCAATACCGGTCTTCACGCTCAGGTACAGCCATTCCATCACAGGCTTGATGGCAGCCTTGAAGCGGGGAGCCCAGTCGAGTGCTCCGCGCTGGGCGGTAGTGGAGCAGTTGGCGTACATCCAGTCCATACCCTTCTCGCCAAACAGCGGGGCAAGGCTCTGTGTCAGCTCCTCAACGGTCTCGTTGAAAGCCTCCGAGGGAGAGTGTCCGTGCTCGCGCAGTGTGTCATACTGAGCCTCGAACAGACCTTCAATGGCACCCATCAGTGAGCCACGCTCACCGGTCAGGTCGGATGTTGCCTCACGCTGGAAGGTCGTCTTGAACAGATAGCCCGATCCGATGCCGATACCGAAGGCCAGTGTCTTCTCCTCGGCATGGCCGGAGGCATCCTGATACACGGCGTAAGAGCAGTTCAGACCACGGCCCTCGCAGAACATGGTGCGGAGAGAGGTGCCCGATCCCTTAGGAGCCACCATGATGACATCGATGTCCTTGGGAGGAACGACGCCCGTACGGTCCTGCCAGTTGATGGCGAAGCCATGTGAGTAGTAAAGGGTCTTTCCCTTGGTGAGATATTGTTTGATTTTAGGCCATACGGCAATCTGACCGGCGTCGGAGAGCAGCATGCAGATGATAGTTCCTTTCTGAACAGCCTCCTCAATGGAGAACAGTGTTTTTCCGGGTACCCAACCGTCAGCCTTTGCTTTCTCAAAAGTCTTTCCCTGACGCTGGCCTACAATGACGTTGAAGCCGTTGTCGCGAAGGTTGCACGACTGGCCGGGGCCTTGGATACCATAACCGATTACTGCAATGGTTTCATTTTTCAGTACTTCACGTGCTTTTTCCAATGAGAACTCTTTGCTGGTGACCACTGTTTCTACGACGCCACCAAAATTCATTTCTGCCATATACTTATGTACATTTGTGCTGCTTTAGACTTTGCAGCGGTTATTATTAAACCTTGTAGTACGGCACTCCTTGTCCAAAGGATGTTGAATGCACTACCCCTATGCCTGCTCGAGGGAAGGGCTGAGGATGTAATGATATTCGTCTCGTGGTTAAGATCTTTATCGGGGCATTCTTTGCGGAAAGATATGCTTCGTAGCAGGTCTTATCTTAATTGCAGGAGCAAAGGTATCAAATTAAAATGAAACAACCAAATAAAATTTCAATCTTTTATTAATTTTCGCCGATTTCTGAGGAATTTAAGATCAAAATAGAATATTCTCCGTAAGAAATCACACTATGAAGTTGCTTTAGCATGGCTGGTCCGCATTTGGCGTTAGGAGTCTGTCGTTGCTGTCATGCACGATAAAGGATAGGGGCATGGTATTCTCATGCCCCTTGCCGGTTGATATGTCTGTCTGCGGTCCGGTGCCTTATAGCTCTGCAGTCTTTACAAACATGATGCTGCAGCGGCACACTTCGGTCTGTTCGTCACTGCCGGGTGCGCTGTGTGTCAGGCGTACGGCGAAGTGGCCGGGTGCGGTCTCCTCCTTATATATATGGAGCTTGTCGCCCTGATGGGTCTCTGCCACATAAGCCACCTCAAAGCGTTTGATGCGGTGCGTGCGGAGATAGTCGAGGGGGAACAGGTCCATCACGTGCTCGATGTAGCGGATGCTGTTCATGTGTCCGTTTACGTCGATGTCGCTGTAATAGGTGTCAATGGTACGCACGTAAGGGGCATTCTTACCCACGGCGACGCGTCCGCACTTGGCGATGGGTGGCTGGCGGTCGGCATCGACGAAGTTGAGGATGGCGCCGTCGTCGATGGTAAAGATGTCACAGGGCTGTCGTGTCACGGTGTCGATCATTGCCCAGACACTGTGGGCGTGTCCGTACACCTTGCCGTCTTTGCCAGTAACGGTGAAGTCGCGGCTGGTGAAATAGCGCAGGGCACTGTCGATCCAAGTCTCTATCTGGAAGGGCGCATAGGCTTCCGGCATTTCGTCCATCTCGATGGCCAGGCGCGACAGCACCCATGTCCGGTTCATCTTCTGCAGGGTGGTGACGCCATAGCCGTTGTCATTGCTGTGAAAGTCAGCGGCATTGAGCAGGTCGTTGCCGAGATGTCCTAGCATGATGCGGCTGCTGAAGTCGCAGTGGAAGGGATAGACGCGGAAGTCGTAAGCTCCCGACTTGCCGCCATTGATGTTTCCGTTAATATTCATAGGTCATTATTAAAAAGTAAAGCTTTGGACCATGCACCCTGTTGTCGGCATGGCCCGTCATCATGACGGTCCGGTGCGTCGGACAGAGAGTACATGGCTCAAAGCCAAGATATAGAGTCTATTTCAGATTATTCTCCTGTTCAGCCAGGAAGTCACTGATAGGTTCCTCGAAGCTGCGGGTGACGGCGATACGTCCCGACCGGGTGTATTGCAGCAGGCAGTTGTACTGGTTGAGCTGGTCGTACAGGTCAGAGATCTCGTCGGTCAGGCCGGTGAGCAGGACGGTGCTGTAGGTGGGGTTCACCTCCATCATACGGGCGTTGTGCTTACGGATGGAGCGTGAGATCTCCGGCTTCTCCAGCAATTTGGGCGTAGAGATCTTGAAGAGTCCCACTTCGTGGATGAAGAGCTGGTCATCGGTGTAATAGTCGGCTCTGATGACGTCGATCTTCTTTTCGATCATCTTGGTGATCTTCACGATCTGATCTTTGTTGCTCCAGCAGGTGATGGTGTATTTGTGGATGCCACCGAGGGAGGATGCCGACACGTTGAGGCTCTCGATGTTCACCTGCAGGCGCGTGAACACGGCCGTCACCTGATTGAGGATGCCGGCGATATTCTCGCTGTATACCAGCAATGTATAGAATGTTTGATCCATCTTTCCTTATTTTACGAACGTGAGGGGCGGCCGGTGGCTGCCCTTTCTTATTTGGCGATGAGTCTTCAGGTATCCAGATGGAGCTGCATCTCATCGATGGAGCTTCCGGGAACGACCATCGGCTCGATATTTTCTTCTTCCTTGACAGCGCATTCCAGCAGGTAAGGGCCGTCAGTAGCCAGCATCTTCGCCACCTTGTCGGCCAGGTCCTTGCGGTCGGTCACCACATCGTAGGGGATGTGGTAGGCTGTGGCCAGCTCCTCGTAGTGTGGGTTGAGCATGTGGGTGAAGGAGTGGCGGTGGTTGAACATCAGGTCCTGCCACTGGCGCACATTGCCCAGATAGTTGTTGTTCAGCAGGATGATCTTCACGGGTGCCTGTTGCTCCATGACAGTGCCGAGCTCCTCGATGGTCATCTGGAAGCTGCCGTCACCGGTGAAGAAGCACACCATGCGGTCGGGTGCTCCGAAGGTCGCTCCGATGGCGGCCGGCAGTCCGAAGCCCATCGTACCCAGACCGCCGCTCGTGACGATGCTGCGGGGGTGACGGTAGTGGAAGTAACGGCTGGAGAACATCTGGTGCAGGCCGACATCGTTGACCATGATGGCATTGTCGGCGCTCTGGCGTGACACCTCCGTCACGACCTCGCCCATGAGCAGCAGACCGCTGGTGGGGTGGGTGGCCGGCTTGATCACCTCTTCTGTCTCTTTCTGTATCAGCGGCTGGAACGAGGCTATCCATTCGCTGTGGTCAGCGTGCTTGAGCAGTTGGGTGATGGCTGGCAGCGATTTCTTGCAGTCGCCGATGACGGCTACCGTGGTCTTCACGTTCTTGTCGATTTCCACAGGGTCGATATCCAGGTGGATCACCTTTGCCTGCTTGGCATAGTTGTCGAGGCGTCCGGTGATGCGGTCGTCGAAGCGCATGCCGATGGCGATGATCAGGTCGCACTCTTGTTGTTTCACGTTGGGCGCATAGTTGCCGTGCATGCCGAGCATGCCGATGTTCAGACGGTGGTTGTCCGGCAGTGCCGACAGTCCGAGCAGGGTGCGTCCCGCAGGGATATCGGCCTTCTCGAGAAAGTCGGTGAGCTCTTTGTAGGCACCGGCGATCTCCACGCCGTGGCCGACGAGGGCTAGGGGCTTGTGGGCCGCATTGATCAGGTCGGCGGCGGCCTTCACAGCCTCATCCTTGATCTTGGGATAGGGTACATACGAACGGACATTGTCCGTCTTTCCGGGCATCCATTTTGCTTTGCCCACCTGTGCGTTCTTTGGGAAGTCGAGCACCACAGGACCGGGGCGTCCGCTGCGGGCGATGTAGAAGGCACGGTTGACCGCCCATGCCACATCCTCGGGCCGGCGGATCTGGTAGCTCCATTTCGAGATGGGCTGTGCCATTCCGACAAGGTCTACCTCTTGGAAGGCATCGGTGCCGAGGGCAGAGACGCCCACCTGACCGGCAATGACGACGATGGGTGTCGAGTCCATCATGCAGTCGGCCACGCCGGTGAGCGTGTTGGTGGCACCGGGGCCGGACGTGACGATGGCCACGCCTACTTCTCCGCTGACACGTGCATAGCCTTCGGCGGCATGGGCCGCTCCCTGCTCGTGACGCACGAGGATGTGCTGAAACCAGGGATCTTTCTTATGAGTATATGTATAGAGGGCGTCGAATACAGGCATGATGGCACCACCGGGGTATCCGAAGATGGTATGCACATTCTCCTGATAGAGGGCGCGCATGAGGATTTCCGATCCCGTGCACTCCTCGCCTATATGAACACCCGCCCAGGGCGCTGTCTCATTTTCAATCATAGTGTTTCTGTTTAGTTATTCGATGATGCGTACACCGCCCTTGTCGGCAGAGCTGACGCTCTGGGCATAAGCCCGGAGGGCCTTGCTGACGGTGCGCTGACGGTGGAGCGGCTGTTGGGGACGGGCGGCGAGCTCCTCGTCGCTGAGTTTCACGCTGATGGAGCGTGACGGAATGTCGATGACGATGATGTCACCGTCCTTGATCTTTCCGATATTGCCGCCCGAAGCAGCCTCTGGCGAGATGTGTCCGATGCTCAGTCCGCTCGTGCCGCCCGAGAAGCGGCCGTCGGTGATCAGGGCGCACTCCTTGCCCAGGTGCATGCTCTTAATATATGAGGTGGGGTAGAGCATCTCCTGCATGCCCGGTCCTCCCTTCGGACCCTCATGAGTGATGACGACGCAGTCGCCGCTCTTCACCTTGCCTCCGAGGATGCCCTCGCAGGCATCTTCCTGAGAGTCGAAGACGACGGCCGGTCCCTCGAAGTGCCAGAGGGCAGGATCCACGCCGGCGGTCTTCACGACACAGCCGTCCTTGGCGATGTTGCCGAAGAGGACAGCCAGACCGCCGTCCTTGGTGTAGGCATGGTCGAGGTCGCGGATGCAGCCGTTGACACGGTCGGTGTCGAGGGTCTCCCACGAGGTATTCTGCGAACCCATGACGGTGGAGAACTTGCGGCCCGGAGCGGCATAGTAGATGGTGCGGGGATCATTGGCATCACCGTCCTTCACCGCACTGGTGGTGATATCATATTTCTTCATGGCTTCACCGAGGGTCTGGCCGTCGACGCGTCTCACGTCGCCGTGAATCAGTCCGCCCTTGTTCAGCTCATTGAGTATGCCGAGAATGCCTCCTGCGCGGTTGCATTCCTGTACGCTGTATTTCTGTGTGTTAGGAGCGAGCTTGCAGATGCAGGGCACCCGGCGCGACAGCCGGTCGATGTCATCCATTCGGAAGTCCACCTCGCCCTCCTGTGCCACGGCCAGCAGATGGAGCACGGTATTCGTCGAGCCGCCCATGGCAATGTCGAGTGTCATGGCATTGAGGAAGGCGTCGCGTGTGGCGATCTGTCGGGGCAGTACGCTGTCGTCACCGTCCTCATAGTAGGCGAGTGCGTTCTTCACGATCTGCCGTGCGGCGCGCTTGAAGAGCTCGATGCGCTGGGCGTGGGTGGCCAGGATGGTACCGTTTCCGGGGAGTGCCAGTCCGATGGCTTCGGTGAGGGAGTTCATGGAGTTGGCGGTGAACATGCCCGAGCAGCAGCCGCATCCGGGGCAGGCACACTCCTCGATCTTCTTCATCTCCTCGTCCGGCACGCTAGGATCGGCTCCTTTCACCATCGCCGTGATGAGGTCGGCATTCTCACCTTGCCAGCGGCCCGCTTCCATAGGCCCGCCGGAGCAGAACACGGTGGGAATGTTCAGACGCATGGCAGCCATGAGCATGCCCGGCGTCACTTTGTCGCAGTTGGAAATGCAGATCATGGCGTCAGCCTTGTGGGCATTCACCATATACTCTACGCTGTCGGCGATGATGTCGCGCGAGGGAAGAGAGTAGAGCATGCCGTCATGGCCCATGGCGATACCGTCGTCAATGGCGATGGTGTTGAACTCGGCGGCATAGCAGCCCATGGCTTCTATTTCTTTCTTGACCAGTTGGCCGATCTCATGCAGATGGGTATGTCCGGGGACAAACTGCGTGAATGAGTTGACAATGGCAATAATGGGCTTACCCATCTGTTCATGCTTCATACCGGTGGCGACCCACAGGGCGCGGGCGCCTGCCATCCTCCTTCCTTCAGTGCAGACTGCACTTCTCAACTGATGCTTCATAATCTTTTTCTTTATTAGATGATCGTTGTCGGTTGTGCGCGGAGTGATCGTCGGCAGATGGGTCTGCCGGATGCTCCGCCAAGTGTCATTTGTTATTTCTAGACCCTATGTAAGTTGCAAAGTTAACAATATTATTGTAAATGACCAACAAATTGGCATGCTATATTATGATAAAGCATAAAATTATAAGAAGGAATGTGAGCCTTGTATGTAAGTTGTAAGGATGGCCCATATCATTCATGCCCTCTTTTTCTCTTGTCCTTGTTGGTGTATCCGTAGCATGGAAGGAAATTTTCGGACTTGTAATGTATAAAGGTATAAATGAGGTTTGATAAGTCCGTTCTTCTTCAGCTCATGACTTTCCATGAGGGCTTTCAACTCTTTTTAGGAATCCAGCTTTTGAAAAATTTCAGTAGTTGAAGACGTTGTTTAAAAAGAGATGAAGAAGTTCTTTTTAAAAAGTTCTTCAGATTCTTGACAAAGAAATATGCTGTAGGTCAAATGGAAGCTATTTCCGACTGTATTACAAAGTAAAAATGGTTAAATAAACACATAAATGTCAAGTTTATGACGTAATAAACAGGACTTTTGATAACTTTGCATTTGGAGAGAACATAATTATATGGTTATAGCAAGACAGATAAAAGAGAAATTGTCAACTACTCCTGCAGGTGTGGTATTGACAACAAGAGACTTTGGTGTGGAGATGCGATATCAGCCGGCTCTTGCCAAAGCGCTTAGCCGTCTTGTGCTTCAAGGTAAGTTGCAAAAGATTGCAAAGGGGAAATATTATGTTCCAAAGAAAACTATATTCGGAACGTTGAAGCCGGCCGATTCAGAACTTGTAAAAGATTTCTTGGAACAGAATGGAAAAATTGTAGGCTACATAACAGGGACTACCGCATTTGCATCTATGGGATTGACAACTCAGATAAGTTCATCTATCCTTATCGGTACAAATAAGTATCGCAGACCACTTATAAGACATGGAGTGAAAATATCTTTTTTGTTGCAAGAGAATCCGATTACTTCAAGTAATATTCCATTACTTAGAATATTGGACGCGCTACGCCTTATAAAGAAAATTCCTGCTACATCGCCAGATGAATGTATTGTGAATATTTGTAAAGTTATAAATTCTCTTTCGCAAGAGCAGAAACTGGAATTGGCAGAACTTTCCTTGGCATATACTCCTTATGTAAGAGCCTTGCTTGGCGCCATATATGAGGATATGAGACTTGACACGATGATTCTCAGCAGAACGCTGAATGGAGTGACGACCTACAAGTTGCCAGTCTCAGAAAAAGCATTACCTAATAAAAGAAACTGGAACATTATATGAGATTACATGAAAATAGGGAATTGTTCTCTGATGCATTGCAGGCAGCGTCTCAACCTGTTGAGGATGGTGGTCTTGGTATCAAGAGCATTTTTATAGAGAAGGATTATTGGATATGTCGTTCACTGGCACTGATGGCAGCAAACGATAAGGGCAATCGTGCCATATTTAAAGGAGGGACAAGCCTTACAAAGGCATATGGTATCGGAAGTCGTTTTTCGGAAGATATAGACATTGCTATATCCGAAGCATGGACACTCAGCGGTAACCAATTAAAAATGTTGATTAAGAGAACAGCGAAAAGTATGATGGAAGGATTGCAGGAAATGGAAATGCCAGGTTTCACGAGCAAAGGTTCTCATTACTACAAGGCATACTATTCTTATCCACGAGCCATTAACACGTTACAAGTGGGTGCCATTAAAGCAGGACAGTTACTTGTTGAGATCAACTCTTTTGCCAATCCATATCCATTTCAAAAATGTAGACTACAAAGTTTCTTGACAGAGTTTTTGCAGAAGACAGGTAATGAGAAACTAATAGAGGAGTACGATATGCAACCATTCGAAGTAAATGTACTCGACAGACGTAGGACATTGACAGAAAAATTGGTCTCCTTGATTCGTTGTTCTTTGGCAGATAATTACATGTCAGAATTGACCGCTAAGATTCGCCACTTTTATGATTTGCATTTTCTTTTGAATGATGCAGAGACACGAGCCTATCTTGAAAGTGATGTTTTCAAGGCTGATTTCAACAACTTGTTTGCCCAAGACCAACAAAGGTTTGACAAGCCAGAAGGATGGAGGGACAAGGACATCATGGACTCTCCGGTTATAAAAGACCTGCATTCTGTATGGACTACATTAAGCACCGTATATGCAAAAGAATTACCAGACCTTGCATACAAAGATATACCTCCAATCAAGAGCATTGAAAATAGTATGGAGAGATTGTTCTCATATTTGATAAGGTAGACGTTAAGGCAAAAAAGGAAATACTGAGGGTATTACTGCGAGATTTGTAGTGAAAACAAATCGAACGAATCATTTCCCATATGGGTCCAACTCAATCACACTTATAAATATCAAGAACTAGTTAACAGGATATGTATAAGCGTAGGGCAAGGACTACTATGCTATAAAACAATATTGTCATCATGTGGCCTATAAGGCTTATATGTATATCTGAATAAAATATGTTCTTGAGATACGATCCATGATTTACACTACAAACAAGATTGAATGGTCGGACAAGGATTCCCGTAAGGCCTTACGTATGAGAGAACGGCTATGCTTAGCTAAGAGTCGGTATTGATTTTGATGGGTACTGTGGCGATGGAACATGAGATGTTTGATAGGACCTTATTGAAATCACGATAGATGATAAATTCCTTTTTCGATACTGATTTATATTTTTTAGTGGAAAAGCCCGTTGGGAAAAATTGAGTGGCTGTCTTTACAGCTTTCAGTATTTAATGGTCTTTATTTTGATATTGTGGCAAGTCATTTCTGTGTATGATCACAATCCTCATTCCCATCATATTTTGTGAAATATTACCCCGACCGATATGGATGTGAGCGGCCGGGGCTTCATGTCCTTACGGGTGCTGGATGCTGCTTTCTTGGAGTGATGGTAGGGACTGTCGATGCCTTCCTGCAAGGTTCTATTCGGCCCAGGTGAAGTTCTCCTTGCCTGCGCCGATCTCAAAATGCAGCTTCGCTATGCCCAGGTCCATCTTGGTGTATCCTACCAGAGAGAATACCCGTTTGGCACGGACCTTGGCGCGGGTGTCCCCGTCAGCCTTGATATACTCAAAATAAAACTTCTGCTGGTTGATGGCCGTAGGGGCGAGCAGGGCCGCTTCCACTCCGTCCTTAAACCATTCCGGGGTGGTGGCGTCGGCATTGCTTACCTGATCGAGGCGTTTGATCTTGTGCGCCACGCCTTTCGACTCGCCATATCCTATTGAGATATAGGCCCCGATGGTCTCGTCCTTATCCAGGACATAGGTGCCGGGCACTTTCGAATAGCTCAGTCCCACCCAGCAGGTGTTCAGTCCTTGCGTCTGTGCCGACAGTACCAGCTGCTCACCGTAATATCCGATACGCTCGTCGAGGTCGTCGCCCTTCTTGCCGGCCATGACGATATAGTTGCTCACATTTCTGAACTTGCCATATTTAGCCAGCATGCCCTGGAAGGCCTTCGGCTCGTTCGTCACCAGCTGCATGTGCAGGTTGCCGGCAGCGTTCAGCTCCTTGATCTCAAGCTCAAGCGAGTGGATGATGTCATCCGTCAGGGGCATGGTCTTATATGCCCTCACGCTGTGTCTGTCTTTTATTGCTTCCTTTAGGGTCATCGTCAGTCCTCCTTTGGAACATTCTTCCAGAATTTTCTTAAGTCGTTAAGTATGTTGTCGTAGTCTTCTTGCGTAAACGTTCCTTCGCCCGACAGCAATATGGTATAGTCGATACCTTCAAAGCGTTTGGCCGTCGGCGTGTCGCGGAAGCCGTTGCGCTTATAGAACGCATATCTTCTGCGGCGCTGCTCTATGTTGTCACAGTCTGTCTGTTCGGGCGATTCAATGTCGATCACCAGCTGCCGGTCCGCATATTTGGCCATCAGTGCCGTAAGGATCTGCTGTCCGTATCCTCTGCCGCGCAACTCTTCCTTTACGGCGAAATACCATCCCCAGTTGAAGTCCGTGCGGTTGAGCACCATGGTCAGTCCGACGAAGCGGTCGCCGTCATAATATGTCACGAAGTCTATCGGCATCACGCCCAGCAGGTGTTTCAGATCATCGTACGGTATGCGCTCCTCCTTGGGAAACGCACTCTCGTATAGTGCTCTCACTTCTGCATTGTCGGCATTCTCCGCCGTTATCTTTTCTGTTCTCATCCTTTCTTTTATTTGTCAATTGAAGTCGTGTGTTGTCCGCCTGATGCCAGCAGTTGCTCTACCAGCGGGACATACCATTGCCTCACCTCGTCTGCCGTAGGCGTGTGGGCGCCGGGGAAGTGGTAGGCATTTGGGTAGTGTTGCAGAAACAGAGGCTCAAAATGTGCCAGCGTGTCGTTCTCGCCGAACAGGCCCCATATCTGTGCCTTGTAGTCGGGGTTGCAGCCGTCGAACTGATGGGCTTCCATCTCGGCGAACTCGTCGATCAGCTGCTCGTCGATCACCATCTTCTGGTTTCCGTTCGCACGCGGTGACTTATATTCATGCTGGCCGATCCGGGGCTTCAGGAACTCCGTCATCAGGAAATAGGGATTGCCCAGCAGGGCCGGTATCCCTTTGGTGTTGGCCGCCATCTGTGCATAGAACGAGCCGCAGCTGTTGCCTACCAGGACATCGGGGCGTTCGCTGTCACATATATTCTCTATCAAGTCCATGGCCTCCCTCGGGTGTAGGGGCAGGTCGGGCGTCATCACGTCAGCCCTTCCCATGAATGCCGCTTTCAGTGTCTGTGCAGGCACGCATGCCCCACTGGCAAAGAAGCCATGAAGGAATAATATCTTTCTGTTTGTCATTGTGCAACTCATTTTCCTGTCTGCCGGATCTTTCTGCCGTTCCATGGTGCGGTGGCAGCCATGCGCGTCAACGTGTCATGGGAGGTCTGGCGGTGAGGGTCTCCCGATTCACAAAGTTACAAAATTAACCTTAACCTCCAATCGGTCCTTCGACCGCAAGTATCTATTTTAATATTATTTTATGGGCTTGTCCGACTGATCTTCCAGCTCGCATTCCGTCTGTCATTTCTTTCTGCCACAGCCCGCTGCGCCTTCGACAAAGAGGGCAGCCTGAGTTGTCCGGCAAGGACACGAAATTCTTCAATCCTCTAACCGGTTGGGGCTTGGTTCGCCATCATGCAATGGAGATACCGTAATTGTCTGTCGTCTTTCTGTCATTCGTTGGCATGGAGGGTCGTCCGATAGCCGGCGCAGTCTGGTTTCTCTTCCGCACCGGTCATTTTCTTGCCGTTATCGAGATGTATATCCGCAATTTTTGCGTAACTTTGTCATTGACGTTATGCGTCATTCCCTATTTTCGTTGTATTAAAAATATTTGTATTATGATTAAGATTTATGTAATGAGCACATGTCCTGACTGCACCGCCGTTAAGGAGCAGGTCAAGGGAAACGACAAATACGAGGTGATCGATATCGGCGAGCACGTAAGAAACCTGAAGGAGTTCTTGCGCCTGCGCGACAACAATCGCGCTTTCGATGTGATGAAGCGTGTCGGCTCCGTGGGCATTCCGTGTTTCCTGCTCGAAGACGGCACGGTCACCTTCCGTCCTGTCGAGGCCGGGTTACAGCCGCCGGTAAAGGAAGAGCAGGCACCGTCGTGCAGCATTGACGGCACCGGATGCTGATCCCTCCGCTCCCTCCCGGCTCCGTCTTGCATGGATTCGGATTTTGATCGTCGTAGAACGATAAGTTCTATATAATTCTAGGAGTATGTCAAAAAGAGAATTAAGAACATTCCTATCTGCCCATACCAAGGAGCAGGTGATCGATATCATGTTGGAACTATACGATGCCAGGAAAGAAGCTAAAGAATATTTGGATTTCCGCCTGTCCCCCAATGATGGCATTGAATTGGAAAAATGCAAGGACATCATCAGAAATGAGTTCTTCCCTCAGCGAGGTTGTCCTAAGGACCCCTCGTTTGCCAAATGCAGAAAGGTGATATCCGACTTCCGTAAGCTGAAACCGAATCCGCAGGATGTTGCCGATCTGATGCTCTTCTATATTGAACAGGGCTGCCGGTTCACGGTCATGTTCGGGGATATGTGGGAGCAATACTATACCACGATGGAAACCAACTTTGAGAAGGCCGTACACTTCATTGTCGTCAACAACCTGCTGTTGAACTATTACGAGCGGATAGAGAGTCTGATTCAGAGCGTGGAAAACTGCGGTTGGGGATTTTACGACTCGCTGATGGATATCTATCACCAATATAGGTAAGGTATGTCCGTCGTCCGGATTTCGCATGATGGACATCCCTTATACCTTATTATATAGGGGGCACACCATGATGCGTCGTCCCGGAAGTTCTGTTAGGGTTGCATCAGGTTAAGTATAGTTTGAATCTTGTGCATGAACAAATTTAAGCATTATATGTCGAACCGCCAAGCAATCGGAGTGTTTTTTCGTTAGGTCGGTGGTTTCTGATTTGTTTCAGGCATACGCAGCGAAACACCCTCCCCTCCGGATGGTGATGCTTCCCATTGTATGGAGCAAAAAAAATCCCTCTTCCTGTTTCCGGGAAGAGGGATGGTTGTGGCTTCAAGGGGCTGTGCTGCCCTTTGAAAGCCCATCTGTTTTTTTGAGATATAGAGTTTTTAGTGGCTGCGTGTGATCACGGCACGGCTCATGCGCGGGTCGTCATAGAACATGTTGTCTACGCCGCCCTTGTAGTCGATGTGGAGCTGCGACTTGCTGATGCCGAACTCTTTCACCAGACAGTTGTACACGGCGTCGGCGCGGTCCTTGCTCAGCTGCTCGTTGCCTTCCTTGGTACCTGTGCCGGCATCGGCATATCCCGTGATGGTGTAGACCGTTGAGGGATCGCCCTGCTTGATCACCTCTGCGAGCATGCCGAGGTTCACACGGGCCTGGTTGGACAGTGTGCTCTTGCCGATGGGGAACACGATGAGGTTAGACGAGGCTATCTGCTTGACGATGGTCTGTGCCTTCTCCTTGTCGTTCTGTGCGAGGGCCTCCTGCAGGCGGGCGTTCTCCTCACTCATGCGGTTGAGCTGCTCGCGCATGGCATTGAGCTCGTCGTTATCATACACCGTACGGGTGATCACCTTGCTGCGGTCCCATCCGCGTGGCTTGAACTTATAGGTCAGGCCGATGGTTGCCGTGAGGACACCCTCACTGCTGCGTCCGCCGACCTCACCGTCAAACTCGTCGTTGACCAGCGTACCGCGCAGATCCAGGTTGAGATCCAGTGCCGAGCACAGGCGGAACGAGTTGAACAGGCCGAAGTGGGCAGAGATGTCCGTCTTCGACGGTGCGTCCGACACGTGCATCAGACCGAGACCGCCGTAGACGCTGAGGTTGTAGAAGCGGTGGTCGTTGTAGCCACAGATGATGTTGGAGAGGTTAAAGAGAGCGTCGGCATGGATGTTGAAGTAGTTGAATTTCTGCTTCTCCAGCCAGTAGCCGTTACCGCCCTTGCCCGGCACATCCTCGCCGGTGCTGTGAGCCAAAGCGCCTTTCTGGGTGGCACCCTTCATCGACAGGCCGCTGTACATCAGTCGTACGCCGATGCTCGGTGAGAACCACTTGCCGACGGCGATGTCGAGAGCGGGGGCGATGCGGTCGCCCAGCGATGCCTGACGGTCGTGGTCACCGAAATAGACCTGGCCGCCACCGGCAGCACTGACAAACCAGTTGCTCCAGAAACCGTTGGTCTCTACCTGGTATTTACTTGAGCTGTACTCTACGGCTTCCGTAGAGTCAGCTTTCTGTCCGGTCTGTGCAAAGGCCGGACAGGCAGCCAATAGGATACAGGCTGCTGCGATTGATCTTTTAATCATACTTATCAAATTTTTAATCGTTAGATATTTACGTTATTCTGCATCGGTCACGAAGTTGCCGTTTACGATCTGCGTGTTCATCCAGTTCAGACGGTCGGTGTATGCCTTTTTCATCGACTGTATGGCCTGTTCGAAGGTCATGTCCTCGTCGCCGTTGAAGGCAGCGCCACATTCGTTCTTCAGCTCGCGTGTGGTTGGCCACATGGCAGCGTTGAACTGGTCCGATACGCGGTTCTGATCGGCCAGCTTGTCGATGTCGGCAATCACGGCCTGCAGGGCTGCGTAGATGGCACCCCAACGGGCTTGCACCTCACTTCTGAATGAGGGATCTCTGAACAGGAGCGGATACCACATATAGGGCTTGTCGTTGGTATAATCATAACCTTCCCACGGCCATATCGGCTTTTCAGCCAATGCTGAAGCTCCGTATAGCCATTCGTCAGTGTTACGGCAATCGTATGAGCCGTTATAAGAGCGCACCTGCTCGGGGATGATAAACGTCTGCCAGTCGAAATCCCATACAGGTCCGGCTGTGAGTTTACCCTCACCGTCAATATACATGTAGACGCTCTTCGGATGCTTGTATTCATCGTTGAACGTCAGTTCCTGTACAAAGAAGTAGTCGATGACGGATTTGATGTCCAGCTGCTTGTATGCTTCTGGATAGTTGCCGTCTTCCAGCTGCTGCTCAATGGCTTCAATTTTCGCTTTTACGGCATTGAACAGTGTTCCGTCTTTAGGCACTTCGTCCTTGAACATCACAGGTAGTCCGCGGTTTGTGCGGAAACAGTTGACTTCGTCCATGGCATCGTCGAACTCAAGCAGGTAACCGCAATCGGCCACTGATGGATTGGTGTTTCCCCCGTCTACAACGTCGTCATAACAGTCCTTGATGTTTACGCGGTCAGCATCGATCTTCACTTTTTCGCAGAGGAAATAATTCCCTACATGCCGTCCGTTGATCACCAGTTCAACATTCACACCGTTAGGATTCCATCCCAGGCCGTCAGTATGTGCGGCAGCGGTACGGTGAGCGATGTCGAGAGCTACGGTGTTACGCAGCGAAGTGCGGTCCATCCAGTTGGCCAGCAACTCCCAACGCTTGTCTGTCGGCAGTCCCTGTATTCCTACCTTCTTGTCGAATTTTAGCGCAAAGGGCAGTTTTGGGAAGTTCTGTGTGGAGTTGCCTCGCAGGCGTACGCCGCACTTTGCCGTCGATACGTCTACCGTACCATCGGCATTATACAGCGTGAACTCGTCGTTCTCGCCCCAGTCTTCTTCCTTGCCGCGCACGTTGATGCCCGCAGCATCCCAACGGACGCTGCCGCCTTCCTGCTCAAGCACCACCACGGGCAGTCCCGAGTTCGTCACTCTGACGATGTAGGTGCGGTTTTCTTCGCCGTTGGAGATGACATAGGTCACGGGCTTGCTGAAGTCGTGCTCGTCCTCTCCGCTGGTCTGTGCCTTCCCGTCCACGGTGATGGTCATGCCTTCGGGAATGGTGAATGTCGGCTTCAGGTTGAAGTCGTGGAGATAGGGTATGCAGCCGGTGACGCTGTCGGTACCCACCGTCATCACTTCTGCCGTGTTTACCACCGGCTGTGTCTTTCCGTTCTCATACACCAGCTTCGTGCCGAGGAGCTTGCCCTCGTTGGCATTCACCTCGAATGAGAAATGGTTGAACACAGGACGTTTGGTCACCACCATGTCATGATAGTTGGCCAGTGTCAGCGGGAACGTATAGCACGTGTTTGCCATGAAGTCGGTCAGCGACGGTCGGGTGAACTCCGCCTTGTACTGATGGGTCAGGATGGTGATCTTGATCTCATCGCCCTGATGTATGTCGGGTGCGCAGGTCATGTATCCTGTCTGTTCCTGTCCGCTTGTCAGCGCCGGTGCGTCGCTCCATTTCATGGTCAGCATGTTGGCTCCCGCCTCGCTTCCCGTCCATGTGACAGCCCTTGTGGTCGCGTCGAAGGTGAACTCGCCGCCGAGCTTGCGCCCGTCGGGCAAGGTCAGGATGATGCTTTCCAGGTTGTCACCCTCGAGAGCAGTGCGTGTAGCGTTGACGCTGAACTTTATCAGCGAGAACAGGTGCTCGAAGGAGAACTCATACTGTCCGCCGTCTGCCGAGGTAGAGATAGGCTTTCCTACCTTATAGTCGGCTTCCAGTCTGCCGTCCGTCGTGTTGTAGGTCTGTACGAGCTTCAGGTCACCTTTGATGGCCGACTCATCCGTCGATGCGTTGTCCGCACTGTAGGGATAGTAGGCGTAGGCCGGTGTCTCTCCTGCTTTTAGGTTGCCTGAGAAGACGGCCTCGGGTGCCGCGCCGGTGTTCGTCGATGCGAACACGGCATTGGCCGTTCCGTTGGTTCCATACACGCCGATGTTGTCACCGGGTGTCCATAGGATGCCCACCGTGCCATCCGTTGCCGTACCGTCGACACACGTACGTGTAGTAGCGGAAGGGTGCATCCGTGCGAGGATCTTCACATGACCGTCGGCATTGCCGTTCTGCCATAGTTCATCTTGGCAAGCCGTCAGACAAGCCAGACCGAAGATTAAAACAACATATTTTCGTATGGGATAATTCATTAATTTTAAATTCTTCATATCATCAACAAAGAACTCTCGCCGGGTATTTTCCGGCGAAAGTTCTGTTGTCAATCTAATTACTCATCCCAGCCTATGGCGTTGCCGCCTTTGCTGTAGGCAGCGTTATAGGTGGTTGTCGTAGTCGATGCTTTCTTGCGCAATGCGAACGTGAAATTGTTGTTAATGATGGTCTGTATCAGAGCGTCACAGCCATATTTAGCTCCTGAGTCAGCCTGCTTGTCGGCGAAGTTCATCATCACGAGTCCCAACGCTGCGTCTTGGCCACGCATCTGAACATAATCAATAATTTCAGGGGTTATTTCCTCTGTATACTTAATGACATTTCCACCTTCTGAATCACCAGTGCCTGATATACAATAGAAACCACCAACATTCATATAGTATAGGTAGTCGTGTGCGTCATTGGACTTATATTTGTTCACACTTTCACTGAAAATAGTTTTCATGTAGTCCAATTTCGTCTGCATGTTGGGAAGCTCACCATTATCATTTCTATCGACATCTATAGATGTGGCATCCTGGGCATACATGCTCAGTACACGTCCGTTATTTATCGATCCCCAATACATATCCTTTTCAGCCGGTGCATCAGATGTATTAGGCTGTTGGCTGATTAGTGCCGGAACTTCAGTTGTTCCCTCTCGGTCAATACGCAAAACGATTTTACGAGCTAACTGATCAATCGTAGTATTAGCATCAATACCGCCTGTATAAATGGGTAAGGTGGTATAAGCGCTGTTGTTGGTTAATTGATCTGCAAGTTTTCGATACCAAGTATTCTCGTCTTGTGCTGACAGTCCATTAGCTTTAAAGCCGATATTCACCACAACAAAGTCCTTTTTACCTTCTGGCATGTTCTTCAATATATTAGCCAGCTGATTTAAGTAGGTATACAGTTCTTTATAAGTCCGACCACAAGCAAACACGTCTATGTCACCGCTAACGGGCCGATAAACAGTCTGGAAATGGAATGCTCGTATTCCATCGTTAAACTGCTCCTCTAAGGATTTATTTTGGTATCTCTCATATGTGGTCCCTTGGAGAAGACCCGTAGTATGACGTTCATCCTCCGTACCTACTGACTGGTGGCTACCCGGAATAGACAGCTCTGTGAAGTACACATTCGGATCAAGGTTGCTCATCCAATAGTTGGTTTCATCGCCACCGGGCTCAAGATGCGGCAGACGCACTCTGTTGATCTTGCTGGGCGCGATGTCTGCAGTCTGAAGCAACTTACGTTTAGGCGCACCGTTCAAAGGTATCACAGATACTTGTAGCTGTCCTGGTTTAATTGCTTCGTCAGTATGAGGAATGATATATGCCTTCACATTTAACTGTTCACCAGGGTTTAAAGTGATGAATTTCTTTGTTGCATGATCGTAGGTGGAGATAGCGATACGGTTGCTGACCTTTGTCGGATCATTAACAGGCTCGCATTCTCCCGGCTCATGTCCATTTTTATCGGTCATATAGCAGTAGAAATCACCGGTCAATGCAAGATTGTTACCGCTGACATCATCCACATTGACAGCTGTTACGACAACGGGATCCTCTCCTTGTTTCGGGCCGGGAATAGTGATGTCCAACACCGTCAATAGGTTATGGAATTGCAGTTCCACGGTCGAATTCTCACCCATCTCATTCATGTTGACAGAGTTATAGGCATACATATAGGCCAGGTCCATGTTGGGCAGACCGAAATAAGTTGTTACGGGTGCCTGATTGTCAGCCACGGTCATCTCGCCCTTTCTCCATGATGTCACATCCTGTTCTACAGGAATATGGGCTCTGACAAGTCCCTGGCCCTGGCCTGCTTCACCGGCATCAATCGTCTCTTTTACGGCGTGGGCAGGATAGAATGCGTAGAATTCATGCACCGGGTCACTTCCCCATTGCAGACCGGCTTCTGCTGTGTTTAACTTCGCTACGGTAGCTGCCGTTTCTGTAGGTTTGCCCTCCTCGTCTAATTGGGGCTTTACAACATAGTTTACCAGATGGCTGGCGGGCTGGGAAGACTGGGGACAGAAAATGGCGATGGTGTCACCATCCGTTTTCCAATATACAGGTACTCCTGTATTTGTACGATCACCGTACACCGTTCTTGTGCCGTTAATATCCGCATCACCTGCCAGCTGGGAACCGAAACGGATCTCTTCGCCTGTCTGCACAGGATGTAAAACGGTTTTGGAGTCCAGATAGTCGTCTGAACATCCCGCCAGTATGGCGGCAAGTGCCATACCGGTTATAAAAAATGTTTTTCTTTTCATAATAGTTGTTTTTAATTGTTAATCCCATCCGCTATCTGAATAATCGCCTTCCCATTGCTTACTAGGATCGGCGAATCCGTGCTCCTCGATGGTTACGCCTTTGGCGTTCTCTGTACCACCTTCAAACACAGATGATTGCATGAACCCGCTTTCCAGGTTTACCTGAGTCTTCCGCGTTTGCGGCGACTCATACTTTTCTTTCTTTTCTTTTTTCATTGCAATAAAAAATTAAATTGTTAAACTATAGTTTTTAAAAAACTCATGATTCTCCTTGGTTTTAAGAATCTCATGATCTCTTTTTTCCGTGTCTGCCGTAGCCGTAGTGTCCGTAGCCGTATCCATAGCCATATCCGTAGCCGTATCCATATCCGTGTCGGCGTGGGTCTACGCCGTTGAGGAGCACGGCCATGTTGTGGAACTTCTTTTCGTCGTACAGCGCCTGGATGTCGGGCAGTTGTCTGCGGTCGAGCTTTCCTGCGCGCACGACGAAGATCGTCAGGTCGGCGATGCGGTTGACGATGTTCGCATCGGCGATGATGCCCATCGGCACGTTGTCAGCGATGATGATGTCGTAGCGCTGTCGCAGCTCGTCCATCATCGCGTCGAGCCGGCTGTCCATGAGCAGCTCGGCAGGGTTGGGTGCCACGCCTCCCGCGGGTATGAGGTCGAAGCCGTCCTCATGGCGGATGATGTCGTCGAGGGTGATCGTCGGGTCGGCCAGGTAGTTGGTCACGCCGTTGTGGTGGTCACCGAAGTTGCGGCTCAGTGATGCCTTGCGTATGTCGAGGTCTACCACCACCACCTTCTTCTTCGCCAGTACGAAGCTCATGGCCATGTTGCAGGCGATGAAGGTCTTTCCCGCTCCCTCGTTGAAGGAGGTGAGGGTGATCACCTTGGTGGGCCGGTCTTTCTTCGACATGAACGCCATGTTGGTGCGTAGTATGCGGAAGGCCTCCGAGACGATGCTGTCGTCGTCGGGCCGTATCAGCGGATACTTCTCCTTGTTGCGTGTCGCCTCCTTGTCGGCGGGTATCTCTCCGAGGAAGGGCACGCTGAGTGCTTTCTCTATGTCCTTGCGTCCGTGCACGCGGGTGTCCATGAAGAGCACGAGGAGCCATCCGATGCCCGGCAGTGCTACTCCGATGAGCAGTCCCAGCAGGAGGATGCGGTTGCGCTGCGGTGCGATGGGCGCGTTGCTGCCGTCGGCGCTGTCGATCACGCGTGCGTTGTTGTCGGCCATGGCCTGTGAGAGGGCATTCTCCTCACGCTTGTTGAGCAGGAAGAGGTAGAGCTCCTCCTTCAGCTTCTGCTGTCGCTCGATGGAGAGCAGCTGGCGTTCCTTGCGCGGGATGGCGGTCATGAGGTTCTGTGCGCGCATCTCCCGGTTCTGCGCGTCGTTGCGCTTCACGTTGAGGCTGACGATCAGGTTGTCCACGGCGCGGATGATGTTCTGTTTCATGGCATGCAGCGAGTTGTTCAGCTCCAGCACGACGGGGTTGTTCTCGCTGCTGTTGTCGATCAGTTTGTCGCGCTTCAGCTTCGTGTTGTTGTACAGCGTGATCTGGTTCTCAATGTTCATGTCGCCGATGCCGACGTTGGAGGGTATGAGGTCGGTCTCCTTCGCCGGATTGGTCAGATAGTCTTTGATGTAGGTGGCCAGTCGCAGCTGGGTCTCCAGCTCGAGGGCGTCAGAGTTGTATTTCTGCGACTCGTTCATGTACATGTTACCCGACGACGAGAGGTCCACCACCTGGTTGCGCTGCTTGTAAGCCTGGAGGTTCGACTCCACGTTGCCCAGCTCGTTCTGGATGATGATCAGTCGTTCCTGGATGAAGTTGGCCGTGTTGACTGCCACTTGGTTTTTGTCCTTGATGGCCTCCTCGTTGTAGACGGTGATGAGCATGTTCAGCACGTCCTCGGCGCGTGTCGGCGAGTCGTCCTTCAGCGCGAGGGTGAGGATCGACGACTCCTCGTCCTCCTGCTTGATGCCGAGGGAGGAGCGGTAGTAGGCTACGGTGGCGCTCAGCGGCTGTTTGCGCACCTGTATGTCCTGTCCGTTCCACGAGGTGTTGTAGAAGTTGGTTCGTGAGGCGACGATGCGCACGCCCTTGGCCAGTGTCACGGTGTCGTTGACGTGCACCGTGTAGCTCGGCTGTTTGGCGTCGCAGCCTGCGATGTCCGTCAGCTCGATGGTGTTGCGGTCTTTGGGTGTCATCACAAAGCTGATGGCCTGCTCCGGCATCACGTCGAGGAAGCGGATGAGCATCGGCGACTGTGTGTACAGCTCGTTGGTGCGCAGCCCGTCCTCGATCTGGTAGCTGACGTCGGCATGCACGCGCTGCACCACCTCTTCCATCAGCTGCTTCGACTGGAACTGCAGAATCTCGTTGGCCACGTTCGTCTTGTTGATGATATTGTCGAAGCGGTCGAGACTCGTTGTCGATGTCTTGTTCGAGGGATCCTTGATGATGATCGTGGCCGATCGGAAATAGACGAATGGTGCGCGGGCATATTTATACCACGCTATCCCGACACATACGAGGACTGACACCAGAAACCATTTCCATTTCGAGGCCAGATAGACGAGCAGGTCGACCAGGTTGACGGCCTGTGCGTTCTTGTTCGAAGAATTGTTGGCTTGCATAATTCAGGTAAGATTTGTTTATTTGAGGGCCCAGATGAGCGAGCATACTGCGGTGACGACCGACAGCAGGGTCGTACCGATCTGCCATCCGCGGTCTTCGTTGTCCTTCTTCCGGTATTTCGGTTCCACATACACGATGTCGTTCTGCTGGAGGTAGAAGCAGGGCGAGTCGAAGATGTCCTTGCTCGTCAGGTCGTGCATGTACATCTGCCGGTTGCCGTCCACCTCTCTGATCACGGCCACGCGGTTGGTGCGTGCCTTCGACGAGAGGTCGCCGGCGTTGGCGATGGCCTGCAGCAGCGTCACGCGGTCGCCGTTGGTGGTGAAGGTGCCGTTGTGTCCCACGGCTCCCAGCACGGTGTACTTGAAGTTCAGGAACTCGATCGCCACGGTGGGGTCGCTGATGTAGTTGCCCCTGATGATCTTGTCTCTGATCAGCTGCTTGGCGGCATCCACCGTCATGCCTGCCACGTGGAGCTTGCCGATGATGGGGAAGTCGATGTTGCCGTCGGCGTCCACGCGGTATCCGCTCTGGCTTGTCCCGTTGTCGGCGGTGGTGACATGGCCTTCGTCGCCCACTTGGATGGTTCCTCCGTTGGTGTTGAAGGGGAGGGCCAGTTCGGGGTTCTTGCAGCTGACGGTGATCTTCAGCCGGTCGTCGACATGGATCAGGGCCTCATACTTCGTCTCGATGGGGTATTTCGTCCCCAGCTGCATGTCCTGCAGGTAGACGAAGTCTTTCTTCGACGAGCAGGAAGCGAGAATCAATACGGCAAGTAAACTTACCCATAGAAATTTTTTACTCATGGTTGAAAAATAGATTTATTTGTTTTTGTATTTGTTCGTCAGTGCGTCGTGGCATGTCAGCGCCGCCTCTCTGTCGGGCAGGCAGTCCATCGTGCCCACCGTGACTTTCTCTGCCAGGAGGGTGAGGGTGTCGTAGAGCCTGTTGCGGAGGTGCTCGTCGTGGGTGATGACCGAGCATCCGGGGTAGAGGGCTATGAAGGCGTCGATGCCCTCGAGCTTGTCGAAGCGGTTCTCCGGTGCTTGTCTCAGTCGTGCCATTCCTTCGATGGGGAATGCCTGGTTCTTGTAGCAGGGCGTCTTGCCGCTCCAGGGCGTTCCGTAGGCATAGGCCTTTCCTTCCCAGATGCGTATCGTCGGGTTGTCGTCGTTGAGCAGCTCCGTGTCGGGTATGTGTTCCATCCAGAGGGCGGAGTGTGTGCTCTTGCCCGTCCCGCTCTTGCCCATGAAGAGATAGGCCCGTCCGTTGTTGTGTACGGCGGAGGCGTGTATCGATATGGCGTTGTGGTAGAGGATGGCCTGCGCGTAGGCCGTGCGGATGAGCGAGGAGAGTGCGCTCTCCGCCTGCGGGTCGTCCCATTGCAGGTCAGCGTCGATGACCGAGAAGTCGGCCGTTGCCGCCATGCGGTGCAGCCGCCCGTTGCTCGTGATCTCGATGTAGTATCCGTCCCGCAGGGCATAGAGGACGAGGTGTCCCATGTCGTTGTCGGTTTGTTCGATCAGC
>ULSH01026311.1_pt1 | contig 27561 bp, 43 predicted proteins | sample 1956151 | NCBI WGS metagenome assembly ULSH01 (sample SAMEA4835702, study PRJEB28245) | human gut metagenome | biome: gut microbiome; material: fecal sample | place: Denmark | collected 2008 | reverse complement strand
CTTTTAATCAAGTTGTCCGGGGTTCGAATCCCCGATGCTTCATCCCTCAAACGGGGCGAGAATCCAGTGTTTATGCGGGTTCCCGCCTCTTTTGCTATTCTAAAACTAACCGATTCTAACCGATTCTAAATGTTAGATTCGTGTTAGATTTTCTTATTTTTATCCCCCGATGTTAGATTTTTGTTAGAAGATTCCCACAGCATTTTCCACCGCTCCGGCGGCATCTTCCTTATCCAGAATTATATGGTTATACACATCCAACACAACCTTTTCCGTGTCCCCCATAAGCTGTGCAATATGCTTAATGGAGATCTTCGGTATCTGGTAACATAAATTCGTGCAGAAGTTGTGCCGGAAGACATGGGCGGTCAGATCGGTGGCGTTACTGCCGGATGCCTGTCCGATCGCTTTCCGGATTCGGTTCCACATCTTAACGTAGCTGCTGTGTGTAACATGGTCCCTTCCGCGGCAGAAGAAAAGATTTGTACCATTAAGCGTCTTGATATACTGCTTAAGGTAATCCGTCAAGAACCCCGGCATAGGCACGCTACGCACCCCATTTTCGGATTTTGTACCCTTAAGGCAAGGATTGTTCCCGTCAAACACCAAAGCCTTATTTACGGACAGAATAGCACGCCTGAGGTCTATGTCAAAAACCATAAGTGCAAGTGCTTCCTCCCGGCGGAGTCCGCACCCATAAATAATGTATAAGAATGCCTTATCCATCGGGTCCAGATCCACGACCGGGATCGCTTCCTTCTCGGCTCTGGTCAGCACCCGTTTTTCCGTCTTTGGTGGTTTGGGCTGTTGGATACCCGCGAAAATATCCTCCAGATACGCAGGCGTGAGATACTTATCCACAACCGCACTTTTAATAATTTGTTTAAAACACAGGTACACTTGTCTTCCTGTGGATGGTGTAACCGAGTTAAGTACCGCCTGCAGATGGATTCGGCGGATATCAGTAAGCTTAATCCCGGTAAGCTGCCGGAAATGCACCGTAATAATGTTTTCATACATCTTGCGGGTGTTAAGTTCCTTCTGCGCTTTATAGACCTCTAACCAGTGTTTTGCGTATTCGCAGAATGTCATGTCGGTGCTTACGGTTATCTGTCGGCTCTCCACCTTATTCCTCAGTTCCGTCACCATCCGTTCCAGTTCCTTACTGGATTTCTTGGTGCGGAGCTGTTTTCGGTGTTTAGATCCGTCTGCATTATAGGTACCGTCCCATGCAAGGGTGGAGAACCAGCCGTCTTTGTTTGCTTTGTACTTTGCTTTTGCCATAATATCATCCTCCTATATCTTAAAAATGAGTATAAAAATAGCAGCCATCGAAAGTATGTTCCGATTGCATGGCTGTTCCGAAGATGATACAATATAATCGTTTAGATATGCATCTCTTCGGAGATATATTAGGTCATGCCGTCCGGTGTTGGTAGCACCGGACGGTTTTTCTTTACTCTATTTTACTTTCCACGAGTGTCCGCATTTTTGACAGACTGCTACAGTCTTATTTAACGTTTTGTTCGCGTGTATATTAATTCCGCCTCTTGACTTTCCTCCGAAAAGCAAGTTTTTCCGCCAACCAATGCAAAGCCAGTACATGGGTCTCCACCACCATCCAATGCAAAGCCAGTATAAGCAGCCACGACTTTTTCTTGCTTCCTTTATAACTACGGTGTTTGTTCCTGCTCCGATATTCCCAGACTGTTCTCTCTGGAAAGAAATTTTAGTGCTTCCACACTTTGGACATATTTTTTGTGCCATATATTTTACCCTCCTATGTTTTTTTATCAAAATATTAACATACTACAGTTATATTATATGTCGAATTTTGTCGTAAATAAAAAATAATTCCATTATTTACCAGTCGATATTTGTCGAATAGTGTCGTAAAATTAAAACATGAAGATACTACTCGATCAAATAATGAACGAAAAGCAATTAAGTAGCCGGCAGGTTTCGTACCTGACTGGTGTACCGAAATCTACCATAAATGCTATCCGTAACGGCAGAGTGCCGAAGATAGATATCCTTGAGCAGATTGCAAAAGGATTGGACATCTATCTTGAAGACCTCTACGAATCCGAGGTGTCCCGAAAGTGGGACACTTTTTTCCCAGATGTAATGTAGATGTAATGTTGGCATGGTAAAATAATCCTATACCAAATATTACATACGAGAACTCGAACGTTTATTCGAGAAAACTGTTGCAGAACACGAACGCGTGTGCTATTATAGTTTCAGGGAATTTCGTATTCTGCAACCACATTACAAAAGGGGGCATATGTATGGAAATCGAAAAACACAAACAATTTATAATTGAAATAATATCAAAAAGCACTAATGCAGAACTTATTGAATTGATTTATAGATTCTGTAAAAGGCTTTTGGGGTAGGGCAAAACCTAGCCCTTTTTTGTTGCACTTTCTGCGATTTTTCTAAGTACTTCCCATTCCTCTGGATTTAACTGTGCAAGTGCTTCAACCAGTCGACACCTAAAAGACTCTTCCTCATCCATTATCAAGTCGCCCATAAAATCGGTAATTACTTGTCTCCTAGTCCGAGAGACAAACATTTCTCCAGTCCCATTCCTAAGCCATTCTTCATTAACTTTAAATTCTCTACATATAGAACGAACAACAGAGTCCAACGGATTTTTTGCTCCGGTCTCATACCCAGCAATTGTTGTCTGCTTAACTCCTATTCGCTCTCCGAATTCTGTTTGGTTTAGTCCGATTTCTTTTCTTAACTCTTTTATTCGGTTTTTCAATTCATCACTTCCTTTCTGAGAATATAATAACATAAAAAATAACCCATGGCAATATTTTTTGAGAAAAAGTATTGACATAATAATTCTAAGGGGTTATTATAATATTGCGAGAAGTTAAGAGAGAGGAGGACGTACATGAGTGATAGAGAAAAAGAAATTCTCGAAGCGATTGCCGAAGCGCTTCCTAGAATGCCCGAATTTGACAAAGGATACCTATTAGGAAAAGCGGAGACAATGGTAGCAGATAGGAAAACAGAAAAATCCAGTGACGACAAAACCGCAGAAGAACCAAAAGGAAGTGATTAATTATTATGGCGCAATTTATCAAAATCAACGGCGATATTTTTAATGTAGAAAAAATCCAGTCGCTGAGTTACGAAGACCAGAAGAATTGTCTTGGAAACGATAGTGGGGTTTATATCCTGCATATTTGGATGGAAAACAACATCGGAAGCCAGCACAAGGCTTACTCGACAAAGGAAGAAAGAAACGAGGATTTCTTAAAGGCATCAAGACAGCTTAGTAAATTTAGCATTTCCAAAGCGAAAGTAGAACCCAGTTAGGAGGTGAAGATATGCTGAAAAAGATATACGAAGAATTGGTAGCGATAAGAAAGGAGCTCCAGGGAGACAACGTAGCCTGTGAGGAACCGGTCTTTAAGGTTGATGGTGAAATCCTACTTCTCAATATTTCCAAACCACTCGACTACAAAGTGAATCTGCGTACTGTAGAGACATCGGCTCTTGTGAAGGAATTGGAAGGTAGAGAAGGGGTAAATGCAGTGAGCATCAGCCCGGATGAGAGAAAGAATATTTATCAGTACGGTCCGGCAAAGGTGCTCATCGTAATAGATTAGATATGAGGTGAAACAATGACGAAATTTGAAGCATTGCAGTCCATTACCGAAATACCAGAGTTTGCAAGAGTGGTGTTTGCACTGGTGAGGAAAGCAGAATCTCAGGAAGGGCTGGAAAGAGAATTATCTATGGAAATATCGAATGAAGGGCTACAGACGCTGAGATCCATAGCCCGAAGCGGAAATTATCCATTGTCCTTAGAAGGAATGCAATAATGGCATCCGTTAGGATTGCTGATATTATCTACCAACACAGCAGAAATCTGGGCTTCTTCGTAGCTGTTAAACATGCGAATATGCTCGTGATTTATCCGGCTGATTTGACATTGATCTGTTTCCAGATCTAAATCGTGGATTTCTCCGGTGTTGATATTAAGTAGATAACGCATTCCGTTAAAAGGTGATTGATATCTACGCATAGTATAACTCCTTTCTTTTGTACTAGGCATGGCAGTGCCTGTAACGCAATTATAGTACAGACAGAATGGAGATACAACAAGAGGAGGTGAAAAACATGGAAAAGGTAAATGAAACCATTGATATGATCTGTGACTGGATACAGAACAAATTGTCCGCAGACGGATTACTCTCGGAGGATTATAAAAATCTCCCGAAGATGGTGGATGCCCTTGCAGATCTGGTAACCGCCAATATCGCAAATAAGTACCCTAAAAAATTTATGCGGATGGCGGAGTTAAAAAAGATGGGATTTCCAGAGGAGTATCTACTTAGAGTATACCGCACACAAAACCAGAAGGTTGCCACTAAGACAAGCCCGCTTAAGCATGGGAGTGCACTAATATTCGACACGGTGGAACTGGAGAAATTCCGGATTGCAGAGATTAAAATGCAGGTTACGTCGATGCCGAAGAATGCAGAGGTTGGAAAATGGTAAAAGATGCAATTATCGCCGCACTCCTCGCCTACATCGCACAGCCATTCTGGACAACCACCGCATTTTGGGAGGTTGTGGCTACCTACGGACTTACGTTCTGGGGATGCTTTATGGCAATTGTGGGCTTGGAGGAGTGGTGGAGAGAAAGGAGAAGATGAGATGACCGACAAAAAAGCAAAGGAGCTAGCAGCGGAACTACTGCCGCATTTGGAAGCGATCAGTGAGATTACAAAAAAAATAAATGACCCGGAACATTTAGTGGGTGCGTTTTTCGATTCGGATGGATATATTCGTTTCACTTTTGAGGACTATATAATAGGCAGACTAGACAGAAGCAGACCAATCAAGCTGTCAAAAGCATTTCCTGCTCCACTGTATGAGAGAGATGTTTGCATATTAAAAGACCCTGGAGACGGCCATCTCCAGAGGTCAGATACATGAAAAATATAATTACAGCCTTATTATAAGGTGGAAAAGGAGAGATTGCAAGTGAATAAAGAAATTAGCGACAATAAAGTTATACAAACCAGACATGTGTCCCGGCAGTTCGTAATCTTGCGAATGCAGGAGCAGTGTTCTTCGTTCCGGATGAAGATGCAAAGGTTGCGGAACCAGAAAGGTAGAAATTTTAACACGCAAATTGGTCTGTAAAATTGATTGCCGAAGGAATATGGTACTCAAAGCAGACAATTTATATAAAACAAAAAAGATGGAGAAAAAGAAAAATGATGGAAGTAACGATTCATGTACCAGGACTTAAGGAACTCGCAGAGGCTATTATGCGTCTTGCAGTAGTAAAGACAGAGGGTTCCCAAACAGCTGCAGAGCAGTCTCCCGTAGTGCCTGTACAGCAGTCCCCTGCAACGCAGACGACGCCAGTACGGCAGACCACGGTAGCACAGGCAGCTACAACGGCACCTGTACAGCAGACACAGGTACCGACATCCGCACCCAGTTACACGCTGGATGATCTGGCGCGTGCAGGTATGACACTCATGGACAGCGGGCACCAGGGCGACCTGCAGCAGCTTCTGGCTCAGTTCGGTGTGGATGCACTCCCCGCGTTGCCGCCGGCACAGTACGGAGCATTCGCAACAGCACTCCGGGGATTGGGGGCGCAGATCTGATGGGGCATGAGGAGAGACAACACGCGCTTCTAAGCGCATCCAGTGCGCACCGCTGGCTTAAGTGTACTCCCAGTGCCGTTCTTGAGCAGCAGTTCCCGGATACCACGTCGGAAGCCGCACGGGAGGGTACGCTTGCCCACGAACTGGCGGAACTGAAACTGAGGCATTATTTCTACACGAATGATCTGCCAAAGTCGAAACTTACAAGGGCAGTGAACAAGCTGAAAAAGCAGGAACTCTGGCAGGATGAGATGTTGGAATATACAGAAGAATATTTGGACTATGTAAAATCTGCGGCCATGAGATTTGAAGGTATCCCGTCGGCCGCTGTCGAGAAGCGGGTAGATTTTAGCGCGTATGTACCGGAGGGATTCGGGACAGCAGACTGTATCCTGATCGGAAGCGGTGTCATTCATGTAATCGACTTTAAATACGGGAAAAGCCCAGATGGACGGGTAGAAGCAGAAGAAAACCCACAGATGATGCTCTATGCACTCGGAGCTTATGAAACATACAAAATGCTGTATCCCATACGTACGGTAGAGCTGTCCATTGTACAGCCAAGGCTTCAGGATGGGATCTCTAACTGGTCGCTGCCGATTGAGAAGTTACTGGAAGCCGGAGAGCGTATCCGAGGGCGAGCCGTGCTTGCGATCAAAGGCGAGGGGGATTTTGCCCCTGACATAAAGACCTGCCGTTACTGCCGGGCAAAGGGACAGTGCCGGGCAAGGGCGGAGGAGAATGTAAGACTTGCATTTGCCATAGGCAGGAAACCTCCTCTGATAACAAATGAGGAGATGGGGCAGTACCTCCTGCAGGGGCAGGATGTTGCAAAGTGGCTTAGCGACCTTCAAGAGTGCGCCCTGGCTGAATGCCTGGCAGGCAGAAATGTGCCGGGGTGGAAGGCGGTAGAGGGCAGGGGATCCCGTGAATGGACCGATATGGACGCTGCATTCAAAAAATTGGAGGAATGCGGGATAAACGAGACGATCCTGTGGGAGAGAAAACCGCTCACCCTCGCCCAGGTGGAAAAGGCAGTGGGCAAGAAGGATTTCACCTCTTTTGTAGGGGATATGGTAGTAAAGAAACCAGGAAAGCCGGCACTGGCAAAGGACTCTGATAAAAGACTGGCAATCACAAATAAAATAAGCGCAAAAGACGCATTCAAGGAGGAAAAGTAATCATGAATGAATTAACAAATGTAACAACCGGGGAAGTAAGACTGAGCTATGTACATCTGTTTAAGCCGTATGCGGCAATGCAGGGGCAGGAGGAAAAATACAGCTGTACCATTCTTGTGCCAAAAACAGATACCGATACGATGGCACGCATCAACGCCGCCATTGAAGCCGCGAAACAGAGAGGTATCTCAGACAAATGGAACGGGCAGTGTCCTCCGATCGTGCCGACACCTGTCTATGACGGAGACGGCGTGAGACCATCAGATGGCATGGAATTTGGTCCGGAGTGTAAAGGACACTGGGTGTTTACCGCCAGCGCAAAGGCGGATTATCCACCGGAGGTTGTGGACAGCAACGGAAACCCGGTCATCAATCAATCCGAAGTATACAGCGGAATGTACGCCTATGTGAATGTATCCTTCTATCCTTATGCTTTTGGAGGAAAAAAAGGAATCGGATGTGGGCTCGGTCCGGTCATGAAGCGCAGGGACGGAGAAGCACTTGGCGGCGGGCATATTTCCGCAGCGCAGGCATTCGGAACGCCGAAACCTGCACAGACCGGTGTGGGGCAGACACCTCAGTACGCGCCGCAACAGCCGCAATACGGACAGACACCTCAGTACGCGCCGCAGCAGCCACAATACGGCTACAGTACGGCTCCGCAGACCAAGCAGCAGATCAATCCGATCACGGGGCTTCCATACTGATTTACAGAGGGGCGAAAGCCCCTCGAGCTGACAGGAGGGTCTTATGAACCATTTGAGCATCGACATAGAGACTAAGAGCAGCGTGGATATCGGGAAAGCCGGCATGTATAAATACGCACAGAGTCCAGATTTTGAAATCCTGCTGTTTGCATATCAGTTAGACGATTCAGAAGTATGCATCGTGGACCTCGCTCAGGGTGAGAAGATCCTGGATGAGATCATAAAAGCCCTATGTGATCCAGATGTGGTGAAACATGCATATAACGCCGCTTTTGAGTGGTACTGCCTGAACCGGGCAGGATACCGGACCCCGCTTGAACAGTGGAGGTGCACCATGTTCCACGGATTGTACTGCGGATATACCGCTGGGCTTGACGCCACCGGAAAGGCTATCGGCCTGCCGCAGGACAAGCAGAAAATGACAGTCGGTAAAGCGCTTATCCGGTATTTCTGTGTACCGTGCAAACCAACGCGGACGAATGGAGGGAGAACCTGGAACCTGCCACATCATGACCCTAAGAAATGGAACCTGTTTAAAGAATACTGTAAACAGGATGTTGTTACAGAACGGGAAATCCTGAAACGCCTGAGCCTGTTTCCAGTGCCGGAGCAGGAAGAAAAACTCTGGCAGATGGATATCCGGATGAATGCCTTCGGGGTAAAAGTCGACACAGATCTGATTGAGGGTGCCCTCCGCATCGACGGCATCAGCGTGGAAAAACTGACGGAGGAAGCGATGATACTCACCAGACTGGATAACCCGAACAGCACTGCACAGCTGAAAGACTGGCTGGAAAGGCAGACGGGAGAAGAGATTCCGGATGTTACAAAGGACACGGTAACGTCCATGCTGGAGAAGGATTATCCGCCGCAGGTGAAAAGGGTGCTTGAAATCCGTCAGCAGCTTGGCAAAACATCTGTAAAGAAATATGTAGCGATGGAGACGGCAAAGGGAGAAGGGGATCGCGTTCGCGGACTGACACAGTTCTATGGGGCGAACCGGACAGGGCGCTGGGCGGGGAGGCTGGTACAGCTGCAGAACCTTCCGAGGAACTATCTGAAAACTCTGGACGGCGCAAGAAATCTCGTAAAACAGAAGAACTATGAAGGGCTGCGCATGATTTACGGAAACGTGCCGGATACACTCTCACAGCTGATCCGGACAGCCTTCGTACCGTCGGAGGGGAATAAGTTCGTTGTCGCCGATTTTTCGGCCATTGAAGCCCGTGTGATCGCATGGCTGGCGGGGGAACAGTGGGTGAATGAAGTGTTTGCCACCCATGGGAAGATCTACGAAGCCACAGCATCACAGATGTTCCACGTGCCGATTGAGAAGATCACAAAGGGAAATCCGGAATACGCCCTCCGGCAGAAGGGGAAGGTTGCCACTCTTGCTCTCGGGTATCAGGGTGGCAGCAATGCACTGATAGCGATGGGTGCCCTGAACATGGGACTCACGGAAGAAGAACTCCCGGATATCGTACAGAGGTGGCGGGGCGCCAATCCCCGTATCCGTGACCTGTGGTACGCAGTGGAGGAAGCCGCGCTTACCGTGATGCAGACGTCACAGCCACAGGCGATCAACGGGCTTATATTTGCATTGGAGGGGGACCTTATTTATGGGCAGTCGTTTCTTACGGTACAGCTTCCGAGCGGAAGGAAATTATTCTACCCAAAACCGTTTCTGAAAGAGAACCAGTTCGGAAAAATGGCCATTCATTATTATACGGTCGGACAGCAGACGCGGAAATGGGAGGTTGCCTCCACGTATGGTGGAAAGATGACGGAGAACATCGTGCAGGCTATTGCAAGGGACTGCCTTGCGGTCACCCTGGACCGGATCTGCGACCGGGGGTTACAGGTAGTGTTCCACGTGCATGATGAAGTTATCATCGACGCTCCGATGGATCTGACAGTGGACGAAATCTGTGGGTTGATGGCGGAACCGATCTCTTGGGCTCCGGGGCTCCTTCTGAAAGGCGCAGGATTTGAAAACGGTTATTACATGAAGGATTAGGAGGGGAAACAGCAGATGCAGAACAACAGAAAGCTTCAGATCAGTACGGCGGGAACCCGTAAGTCCACGCATTGGCCAAAAAGTACAATCTTGTGGTCTGAATTTGTGGAAAAGCTTAAAACCCCTGTCCGGAGCACTGAGACGCTGGAAGAGTACCTCGCCATGCCGAAATCCCGGCAGGACGAGTTGAAGGATGTGGGCGGGTTTGTCGGAGGGACTTTCTCCTGCGACCGCAGGAAGGCATCCTATGTGGAGGGCAGGGATCTTGTGACCCTGGATCTGGATAATATCCCGGCGGGGCAGGGAGCAGATATCCTGAAACGGGCGGCAGGGCTTGGCTGTGCCGTGGCGGTCTACAGCACGCGGAAGCATGCGGATTATGCCCCGAGGCTCCGGGTGATAATCCCGCTTGACCGGACGGCTACGGCGGATGAATATGAGCCGGCTGCGCGAAAGCTCGCATCCCTTATGGGGGTACAATTCTGTGATCCGACAACATTTGAAGCTTCTCGGCTGATGTATTGGCCGAGCTGCTGTCTGGACAGTGCCTACGTATGCGAGGTCTATGACAGGCCTTTCTGCAGTCTGGACGGCATCCTCGGGATGTACGGGGACTGGACAGACGTCACACAGTGGCCGCAGGTACCGGGCGCAGATGCGGTTGAGCGCCGCAGGATTGCGAAGCAGGAGGACCCAACCGCAAAACGGGGAGTCATCGGGGCGTTCTGCCGTACATACACCATTCCCCAGGCGATGGAAACATTTATCCCGGGCGTGTATGAGCCGACGGATGTCCCCGGAAGATATACCTATACCGGAGGTTCAACGGTAGGAGGTGCAATTGTCTATGACGGGGATCTGTTTCTGTATTCCCATCATGCGACGGACCCGTGTTCCGGGCTGCTGGTCAATGCGTTTGATCTGGTACGTCTCCATAAATACGGAGATCAGGATGACCAGGCGAAAGAAGGGACGCCGGTAAGCAAGTTGCCGTCTTTCACGGCTATGTCACGGCTCGCACTGGATGATAAGCCGGTAGCTGACCTGATGGCAAAGGAACGCTTTGAGCAGGCGCAGGAGGCTTTCAGGAGCGTACAGGAGCCCGCGCAAGGGCAGGCAGAAGAGTATGACCTTAGCTGGATATCCAGACTCACAAAGGATACGAACAACCGGTTTGAAAAAACGATTAATAATGCCGTACTGGTACTGGAGAATGACCCGTTACTTAAGGGAAGGATTGTAACGGATGAATTCGCAAGCTGCGGGATGGCACTGGGGCGCCTGCCGTGGAATCCTTCAGGGGAAAAACGCAGGTGGAAGGATGTGGACGATGCAGGATTCTACCGGTATATGGAAACCTTCTACGGAATCACGGGGAGAGAGAAAATGGACAATGCCCTACTGATCGTAAGTGCGCAGAACAAGATTAACGACGTGAAGAGGTATCTGCAGGGGCTCAAATGGGACGGTGTAAGGCGGCTTGATACCCTGCTGCCGGATTATCTGGGGGCGGAAGACAACGCCTATACAAGGGCAGTCATGCGGAAATCCCTGTGCGCGGCTGTTGCAAGGGCTATTATCGGCGGTGTGAAATTTGACTATATGCCGATTTTCACAGGGTCGCAAGGGATAGGAAAAAGCACGTTCCTGTCAATTTTGGGGCGGGACTGGTTTTCTGATTCCCTGACCACTTTCGAGGGCAAGGAAGCAGCGGAGCTGATTCAGGGAACCTGGATCAATGAGGTGGGGGAACTGTCGGCATTCTCGAGGCAGGAAACGCAGGTAATCAAGCAGTTTTTAAGCAAGACCCATGATATATACCGGGCGGCTTACGGGCGCAGGACCGACAAATATCCGCGCAGATGCGTGTTTTTCGGTACTTCCAACGACGCTGAATTTTTAAGGGATGCTACCGGGAACCGCCGCTTCTGGCCGGTAGATGTGGGGATTCACCCGGCGAAGAAATCTGTCTGGGAACAACTGTCGCAAGAGGTAGACCAGATATGGGCGGAGGCCCACGCGTACTGGCAAATGGGGGAAAAGCTGTTTCTGCCAAAAGAAATCGAGAAAATGGCGGAAGAAATGCAGGACGAACACCGGGAAACTTCGGGCAAGGAAGGAATTATAAGGGAATTTCTTTCGAGGAAGGTACCGGATAACTGGGACGACCTGAAATTAAGCGATAAAAGGATGTTCCTGAACGGAAATTTAGCCCTGCGGGAAGGCAGTACCCTGGTGGACAGGGTCCGCGTGTGCGCGGTGGAAATCTGGGCGGAATGCTTCGGCGGGGACCCACGGTTTATGCAGCGTCGGGATAGTGTAGAGATAAACAACATCCTTATGGGGATTAAAGAATGGGAGAGAGAAAAAAGCTCGGGCAGGCATGGACAGTACGGGACTCAAAGAGGGTTCAAAAAAGTGTCAACAAAGATGTAGCATTCTTGTCAACAAAAGCGTGTCAACATTGTCAACAATCTAAAAAGTTTGTTGACAGGCTGTGTCAACATTGTCAACATACGTCAACATAATATTTCGAAGTTTGTTGACGCGAGAAACCGCATAAAATCAACAAATACTTATATTTGTCAACATTGTCAACAAACTTTCTATATAAATAAAAAAATAAATAAAATATAGAGAGATAGCGCGGCGCATGGCGTACATGGCGCGCATAATACAGAAAAGTGTACGCGCACGTAGCGCGCACGCGCGTAACACATTTGAAAGGATTTGTCAAGATGAAAGAGAGCGAAATTGAAAAAATTTTAGTCAGGGAAGTGAAAAAGCTGGGCGGACGGGCGTATAAGTTCGTAAGCCCCGGGAATGACGGGGTGCCCGACCGGATTGTGATATTCCCGAACCATCAACCGATATTCGTGGAACTGAAAACGGACAGGGGGAAATTAAGTCCCCTGCAAAGCGTACAGATCGACCGCCTGTTGAAACTTGGACAGCATGTAACAGTCGTAAAAGGTATAGACGGCCTCATCCAGTTTTTTCAGGACTGTGGCTATGAAGAGGTCAGCAGGGCTTTGAACTGCAAATACGACTTATGAAATCTAGAGAACACGAAGGAAGTGATGTGAAATGATATTTAAGCCACATGCGTACCAGCAGCACTGCATTAACAAGATTATCGAGATTAAGAAGCTTGGACTGTTCTTGGATATGGGACTCGGTAAAACAGTTACAACGCTGACCGCCATCCGGGAACTGAAATATAACCGGTTCCAAGTCCGGAGGGTCCTGGTGATCGCACCGAAGAAGGTTGCAGAAGGAACCTGGACAAAGGAAAAGGACAAATGGGACCACACGAAGATCCTGCGGGTATCCCCGGTACTGGGGGGCCAGGCGAAACGGATACGGGCGCTGAATACGCCGGCGGATATCTATATCATCAACCGGGAGAACGTGGTATGGCTGGTGGATTATTACCGGAACGAATGGCCGTTTGACATGGTGGTGGTGGACGAGTCCAGCAGCTTTAAGAGCCATACGGCAAAAAGGTTCAAGGCGCTTGCAAGTGTCGGCTGCCGTATCGACCGGATGGTGGAACTTACCGGGACGCCCTCCCCGAACGGCCTGAATGACCTCTGGTCCCAGGTATTCCTCCTGGACGGCGGCGAACGTCTGGGAAGACGGTACACACAGTTCCGTGAGAGGTATTTTGATCCCGGGGATCGCGGGAACAACGTGATCTATAACTACCGGCCAAAGCAGGGAAGTGAAGAAAGCATTCTGGCAAAGATCTCTGACATCTGCATCAGCATGAAGGCGGAGGATTACCTGCAGCTTCCGGACATTATCTTCCACGAGGTTCCGGTGGTTCTGGATGCAAAATCCGAAAAGGCCTACCGGGATCTGGAACGGAAGATGGTTCTAGAACTTCCGGAGGATGAGGAAGAGATCAGTGTGACGAGCGCGGCAGCGCTGAGTAACAAGCTGTTACAGCTTGCAAACGGGGCCGTCTATGACGAGGACCGGAATTTCCATGAAGTCCATAACTGCAAGATCGAGGCGTTTATGGAGCTGATCGAGTCCCTGCAGGGGAAACCGGCACTTGTGTTTTACAACTACCAGCATGACCGGCTGCGCATTCTGAAGGCCCTTGAGAAAACCGGATTGCGGGTCCGGGAGCTTAAGACGACAAAAGACGAGGATGACTGGAACCGCCGGGAGATCGATGTGCTGCTTACACATCCTGCAAGCAGCGCTTACGGACTGAATCTCCAGCAGGGTGGAAACCACGTGATCTGGTTCGGGCTTACATGGAATTATGAGCTATATACCCAGGCGAATAAGCGTCTCCACCGGCAGGGACAGCAGGAGAAAGTAATCATCCACCATCTGGTGTGCAGCGGAACACGGGACGAGGACGTGATGCATGCGCTGGAGAAAAAGGACGACGTACAGAACTGGGTAATGCAGAGCCTAAAGGCAAGGATCAGGGCGATAAGAGAAGGAGAGAACGAATGAGAGAAATATTATTTAAAACGAAACGGGAAGATACCGGAGAATGGGTTGGATGTATATGCACTGTTACAAATGAGAGGATATACATCGCAGGCATTTACCCTCTTGGAGATGAACCGAGTATAAGTGGACAATTCCACGATATACGCCCTGAAACTATCTGCCAGTATACCGGACTGACTGACAAAAACAACCGGCAGATATGGGAGAACGACATCTGCAAAATCTCCACAGTTCTCATTGATGAGGAGGACGGATTTTTCGTAGTCAAATGGGACAACGATGGTGCGAGATTTGCTCTTGAGGGCAATGGATTGACTGTAGATTTTGATATAGTCTACGGTACAGATTGCGAGGTCATTGGAAACATTTTCGACAATCCGGAACTGATAAAAGGAGAAGACGATGACGAAAAATAACAAACCAAAAGAACCAACCAAGCAGGAACCCGAACACAAAGAGACCCAGACCCGCCCGGAATGGCAGGAAGCCGTGCTTCGGACGTTTCTGGCGGGGCATTAGGAAAGGAGAATCGGCTCATTGGAAATAAAACCATGAAGGAGAGAGTTATGACGAATGGCGAAATGATACGGAATATGACAGATGAGGAACTTGCAGTAACTATTATGTGTCCAAACGAAACCGGACACGCAGAAATCGAATGCGACCATAGCGATGAATGCAATTGCTGTGAATGCTGCTTGAAATGGCTGAAACAGGAGGTGGAAGTGTGACGGAGAAAGACTTACAAATACAGGAGCTTAAGAGAGAAATCCGGGAACTGAAAGAGCAGGTGCCGCAGTGGATTCCGGTTAAGGAACGGTTGCCGGAGAGGAACGGTTACTGTTTGGTCGCAATAGATACTGGAGAGATTTCTGTGCGCTGGTTTAGCACAAGAAAGAGGAAATTTTTTGATGCTATAGGAGAAGTGCTTGCTTGGGTACCTTTGCCGGAGAGGTATAAGCCAGAGGAGGGGAAACGATGAACCATGAAGGCTATAAAGACCCGACCGCCGAACAAGCCGTACATAACGCCAGTAAGAAATAAAAAGGAGATGGGACTATGGAATTAAAACAAGATAAACCAATCCACTTGAGATGCCCAAAATGCGGGTATGATTTTGCATACAACACGAACCATGTTGAGGAGAAGATTGACCAGCTTAAGCAGGATATTACATCTATTATGGCACAGATGAAAGATTTTAAGGCACAAAACCCGGTAAATTATTCTAAAAGTGACTGGTATAGAAAAGCAAAAGCTGCCCTATCGCACAAACAAGCATCTCTGGTAAATGCAAAAAAAGCAAGAAAAGCAACGGCTGCAGAAATTAAAAGGCAGCAGGATATTATATTCTATAAGCTTGTGCGTGAACGGATCGGAAAAGATGAAGCACTTAAGCTGATGAAAGAAGCGGAAGAGGAACTCGTCTATTATGAATGGGATATGGCAACACAGACGTTCACAAGGTTTGACGGGGTTTGAGAGGAGTGAAATAATGTGTGAATCCGTTGATGTATCAGACGGAGCAAGAATTTGTGGCAAGGAGGGCTGAATGATGGATGATATACAGAGAGCGATAGAGAATCTAAGTACAAGCGGTTTGGAAATATCAGGAAAAGCAAGAAGGGTAGCGGAGTTTTACGATGCGTTGGACACGGCTATTAATGCTATGCAGGAGTTACAGCAGTATCGGGAAATCGGAACTTTGGATGAGTACCGGGAAGCAAGAGAGAAGCAGAAGGCGAAGAAACCTATCGAAGATAGACACGATAACATAAGATATACAGAGGTGTACCGTTGTCCTGTATGTAATAACAGTTTTTCTGGAAGAGGGTATGCAAAATATTGTTACCATTGTGGGCAGAAATTGGATTGGAGAGAGGACGAATGAAACGAATAGAGAGACCACCCGTGATGGACAGCAGCACACGGTACCAGGAGGGAGAGACGTATGACTGATGAAGGAGCAAAGAACCTTATGTATGCGGTTGTAATGCAGGCTGTTAAGGATTATAAATCCGCACTGTATCGCTACAACACAAAAAGAGACAGAGAGAAACGGCAAGTGGCAAAGAATCATATTCGTCAATGTGAAACATTTTTCCGAAAGGATATTAATGCGTATTGCGATCTTGATGGGGAGCAGATTATTGCAAAAGTACGGAGCGATGTCAGACAGAAGCTGAAAAAGAAGGGAATCATTATGGAGGTGCCAAGTGACGGTTGAAGAACTCTTTGATGTGCAGAAAGATGATAACAAACTCAGATCTCTTTACATAGAACTTGCCAGACACGAAGATTTTAACCCGTACAAAAGCAATGTTATTACGGATATGCCAAAAGGGTGTGGTGGAAAAAATTTTTTGGAGTGGCACGCAGAGGAAGAAGAGCGGATCAAAAAAGAGATTGATTTTTACGAGAAAAAGATTCAGGAGGATAGAAAAAGGCTGGACGAATATATTGGAAACGCTCCCTATCCTGAATGTGATATTATCCGATATCGTGCAATCAACAACCTGAGTTGGGAGGAAATTGGGTCGTTTACTGGGTATAGCGGGCGGCAGGTTTCAAATAAATTTTGGAAGTATGTAAAAAGACTTCCGTAATTTCCAAAATTTCCGTTCGGACTTATGATATTATTATAATAGGAATTTAGAAATGAAGTCCTCCTTTTATGTGATCGGCTGCCGGGTATCACAGCCCGGCGGTTGAATAGGCTTAAACGGTATCGCCGGGGCAGTGCCAAGCACACGAAAAGCCCGAAGACCGTCACTATTATTTAAGCGAATGTATAAGGCGAACCCGACCGCCGGGCGAGCCGATTAGCCACATCCTCTCCGCGTGTTAAGAAGGCTTTTGGTGTAACACCAGAAGGGTTTCGGAAGCGCGATAAGTACAAAGCCGTGACAACCGGTAAAGAACATGCGGGACGCCGCTGGATGGAGTTGTGAGGGGGTTACGAAGTCAAAGCGGGAATGGCCGTTGTAGTGATGGCTGAGTTTACGGATGTAGAGTTTCCTCGGGAAAACTAGCATGCGGCAAATCCAAACCGGCGCTATCCGGTGGTGGTATAAGTTTGCGGTGTATAGACTGGAACCGCGCGCCCGAATGTGGGCGCATATCGGGAAATAGCTCAGTTGGAAGAGCGGCGTTGTGCTAGGCGCAGGTTCGAGTCCTGCTTTCCTGATTTGGATTCTTTTCTTCAAAACTCCTTTAGAAGGGCACTCGTCAAATGCGATGGGTGCTTTTCTTGCGTGAGAAGATTGGAGGTAGGACTATGAAATACATATTCAGATTCGCAATTATATACTTGGCGGTGTATATGGCGGTTAATTATTCGATGTGGTGGTTAATATTAATTCTTCTTGGTTGGTAAGAATGAGGAATGTTTGAGTAGTTAGGAAAGCGAGGTGAACCGAATGGCAAAGTATGAATATTGGCTGACAACAGAAGGATTGTTAAAACTGGAAGGGTGGGCAAGAGATGGCTTAACTGATGAGCAGATAGCCGTAAATATGGGCGTAGATGTCGCAACCTTGTACCGCTGGAAGAAAAAGTACTGCAAGATTTGCGAGGTCTTAAAAAAAGGAAAGGAGATCGTTGACCGCCAAGTGGAGAACGCTCTGCTTAAAAGAGCCCTCGGCTACACCTACAATGAGGATGAGTACATAAGCGTTCCGATGGACGAAGTTGAGTACGCAGAGAAGCTGTGCGAATACATGAATCGCTACAAACTTGAGCATCCAGAAGCAACAGACGATGAATTGATGATTGCCAGAGAACGCTTTCCTAAGACTAAGGAGATTTTGGCGAAGCGGAAAATAAAAGAGGTTGTGCCGGATACCACGGCGCAGATCTTCTGGCTTAAGAACCGGAAGCCAGATGAGTGGCGGGATAAGAAGAATGTGGATGTATCAGGAACTGAGAGCGTGGTGATAGTCAATGACATACCAAGACCAGAAGACACAGGAGATTAGATTAACAGATTTAATTGCCCCGTCCTTTTATAATTTGCATTGGGACATTGAAGAACATCGTCACACGCATTACAAACTGTCTGGGGGCAGGGGTTCTGCAAAGTCTTCTTTTGTCAGCGAAGAAATAATTATTGGTATGATGAAGGACCCTCATGCGAATGCTATAGCAATGCGAAAAATCGGACGTTTTTTGGAAGAGTCTGTTTTTGAGCAGCTTCGTTGGGCAATTGATGCACTTGGCGTAGCAGACAAATGGAAAGTCAAATTATCGCCTTTAGGCTTAACTTATATTCCTTTTGGGAACCGCATCATTTTTCGTGGATCTGATGACCCACAAAAAATTAAGTCTGTAAAGCTGAAGAATGGTTATTTTAAATATATCTGGTTTGAAGAACGTGCCGAATTCGAAGGTCCAGAAGAAGAACGTACAATACTCCAATCCTTAATGAGAGGTGGATCGGAGTATGTTGTTTTTTATTCATGGAATCCGCCTAAGAGCATGAACAGTTGGGTGAATCAGGATGTTCTGGATGAAAGGGAAGATACAATAGTTAGCCATACGGATTATAGATCAGTCCCAAAGGAATGGTTAGGGGAACAATTTTTCATTGAGGCGGAGCATCTAAAAGAAACAAAACCAAAAGCTTATGAGCATGAGTATTTAGGCATTGCTACAGGAACCGGCGGAGCAGTATTTGAGAATGTAACAATTCGTCCAATTACTGATGATGAGATTGCAGTGTTCGATCGGATAAAACACGGTCTTGATTTCGGTTATGGAGCAGACCCATTGGCATACATAAAAATGCATTATAACAAAAAACAAAAGCGCCTATATCTGTTTGGAGAAATATATGCGGTAAAATTGGGAAACACCAAAGCAGCAAGAGAAATTCGAAAATTGAACCCATTAAATCGGATAATAACAGCGGACTCGGAAGAACCGAGAGCGATTGCAGCGTTGAATGAACTTGGATTGCGTGTAATTGGTGCAAAGAAAGGTCCTGGTTCTGTAGATTATGGAATGGAATTTCTTGCGGATGAATTGGAGGAAATTGTGATAGACCCCAAACGATGTCCGAATGCAGCGAGGGAATTTACCAGTTATGAATTAGAGATGGACAAAAATGGAAATTTCAAGGGTAGTTATCCAGATAAATACAATCATACGATAGATGCTGTTCGCTATGGCATGGAAGACTCTATGACCAGAAGAAAAGCAAAAATTAAAAGCAAAGCGAAAGTTGGCTTTCATTAGGAGGTGAGAAATATGCATGTATTTACGATACCAGCGGAAAAGTGGGACGAGTCCAATCCAGATAAAGAAGCAATTCGACATTTGATTTTGAAACATCGCTCAGGTGTCGGAAGATTGATAGAACTCAAAAAATACTATGAAGGCAAGCATAAGATTCTATCTGATAAAGACAGGGAAAACAAACTTGTATGCAACCACGCAAAAGACATTTCCGATACAGCCAGTTCCTACTTTATTGGAAATCCAGTAGCTTACAAGAGCAAAGCAGATATCCAGATACTAACGGAGGCTTTGGAAAACGCGGGCGCGGATGAAGTAGACGGAGACAATGGCCTTGATCTTTCCATATACGGCAGGGCGTATGAATATATCTACACAAAACAAGATGAGACGGAGTTGTCAATAAAGAATCTTCCGCCGGAAAATACGTTTCTGGTATACGATGACACCATAGAGCAAAATGAACTCTTTGGTGTCTATTATTATGCCCGGAAGGATGACACTGATAGGGCAAATACGGTATATGTGGCAACCGTGTTGACAAAAAATTATAAATATGTCCTGAATATTCAAGATGTTGATGGCCCACAGGCACTTCTGGAAGAACCGGAAGCGCATTTCAAAAATGAGGTTCCAATCATTGAGTATTTAAATAACAAGCTTGCAATAGGTGATTATGAACTACAGATACCCTTAATTGATGCCTACAATGCCCTGATGTCGGACCGCATTACGGACAAAGAGCAGTTCATCGATTCTATTCTTGCTATATATGGAGCATTGCTGAGCGACGAGGATGCAGAGATGGAGGGTGATGGCGAGGGGAGCCAGAAAGCTATGAAACGGCTAAAAAAGGAAAAACTTGTGGAGTTTCCGGAAGGGGCAAAAGCGGAATATCTGACCAGAACCTATGACGAGGCAGGAGTCGAAATCTTGAAAAAAGCTATCGAACAGGATATCCATAAATTTAGTCATATCCCTTGCATGTCCGACGAATCTTTCGGAGGGAATGTATCTGGTGTTGCGATGGAGTTCAAACTGCTCGGCATGGAGAATATTACGAAGATCAAGACCAGATATTACAAAAAAGGATTACGTAAGCGTTTACGTATTTTTGCGAATTTTCTTAATACAAGATCTGGAATAAGCGTAGATGTTACTTGCATTACTCCGACATTCAGCCGGGCAATGCCAAAGAACCTATTGGAGATTAGCCAGTACGTAGCTAATTTGTGGGGGAAGGTAAGCAAAAAAACATTGCTGTCTCAGATCCCATTTGTCGAGGATCCAGACGAGGAATTGAAAGCTGTGGAGAAAGAAGAACAGGAGAATTTGCAAAAGCAGAAGGAATTGTTTTGGAATCAGCCAAATGAACCGCCAGAGGAAGGTGGCGGCTTAGATGACGATGAAGAATAATCCGTATTATTGGGAGCTCAGACAGGTACAAGATGCCTTTGGATATTATCAGAAGTCTGAAAATATTTCCGATCAAATAGCAGCGGCTTATCAGAAAGCATCAAGGTATCTATCAATAGCGTCGGACGAAATTTTCGAACGTTACATGACAAAACATGGTCTGTCTGAAACGGAAGCAAGGGAATTAATTAATCAGCTTACGGATAAGGAATCACTTGATGAACTTCTGATGAAGCTGCGGAATGCTACAGATCCATCAAAAAAAGAACTCCTAAAACAACTTGAAGCACCGGCTTATCAAGCAAGGTTGGAAAGATTAAGACAATTACAGAATCAGATGGATCTGATTATGAAAAATGTCTATCAACAGGAGTTGAATATTTCCACAAGTTTTTACACAGACCTTGCGAATGAATCCTACTACCGGAATATTTTTAATATTCAGCAGCGGGCAGATGCAGCATTTAGTTTCAGCTACTTATCTGCAAATCAGATAAACCAGGTACTGAACAGTAAATGGTCCGGTGAAAATTACTCAAATCGTATTTGGAAAAACATCAAGGCGTTATCAAGAACACTAAAGGAAGAACTTCTCGTCAATCTGATTACCGGTCGCACGAACCGGGAAGTGTCTGAGATAATTTCGAATAAGTTCGCGCAGAGCGCAAGCAACGCACGGCGCTTAGTGAGAACGGAAAGTAATTTTATATCCACCGAGATGAATTTTAAGGCATACGGTGACGCAGGTATTGAAAAATATCAATATCTGGCAACGCTTGACTTGAAAACTTCTGAGACATGCCGGGAATTGGATGGGAAAATATTCCTCATAAAAGACAGGAAAACAGGTATTAACTGTCCGCCTATGCATCCGTGGTGCCGATCAACGACGATCTCTGTAATAGACGAATCTCTAATGGAAAAGATGCAACGCTCTGCTATAGATCCGGCAACTGGAAAGCGCATCAAAGTGCCACGTTCCATGAATTACTCTCAGTGGTACGACAAGTACGTAAAAGGAAAGCCGGAGGTAGAACTGGAAGAAAAGAAAATTAAGAATCGCTCTTCAGACAGGGAGCAACATCAAAGATATCAAGAAATTTTAGGCGATGATGTGCCGAAAAAGCTGGATGATTTCCAAAATTTGAAGTATAATAATACTGAGAAATGGAAATATACAAAACTGGATTATAAAAGACAGAATGAATTGATAGAACATCCGGAAAGAAAGTTACCTAATGCAGAAGACGTTATTCTTCCAGATGGAAAATTCACAAAATATTTATTCGATGGTGTTCACAAAGAAGGGTTGGCGAAGGGAGCGGCTTTTTCGTCCAGGTTGGGATATGATATAAGCAATTGGAGAGAATTACAGAACGAGATAAAGCATAGGGCTTTAAAATATCCAGTAACCTTTAAGGATAATAACGGATACGGAGACAGATATGAACAGAAAATAGTCGTATATGGTAAAAACGGAACTCCTGCAAATGTTGTTGTTGGGTGGATGCATAAGCCCAATGGAGATGTAACGATGTCGAGCGCGTATATTAAAGAGGTGAAGTAAATGGAAATAAAAGAATTTGATACAGTACTTTTGAAGGATGGCAGAACAGCATCTATCGTAGAAGCGTTTGAGAACAAAGCTTTTATTGCTGATATCGGTAGTTCTTCAAAAGATTGGGAGACAATCAGCATTACGATAGATGACATAGAAAAGGTATTGTGAACATCTAAAAAATAACCACCAGTCAGAAATGGCAGGTGGTATTTTTATACCCATTTTTATTATGCGACGGTAGAAAGGAGGAGGCATGAAGGTAAAAGTAGTGAAACGCTTTGTGGATAAAAACACAAAGGATATGCGTGAAACTGGAAAAGTTTATGAGTATCCTGATAAACGCGCAAAGGAACTTATTGACGGCGGCTATGCTGAGGAATCAAAAGATGCAAACACGAAAAAGGAAGGATAAGGTGATCAAATTATCTCCCTTTGAGACGCAGGGTTATGCTCCGCAATGAGGGTAAACTACATGAGCCGATAACGAATGGCCCGGGCGCGCAAGCGAATAGGCTGGGCGGAAAGGATAAGAAAATGAAGTATAAAGTATTAAAATGTTTTGGATTTGGAAGGTGTAAAATGCCAATGAACTTACAGTTCTTCGCAGAAACAGGAGACGACACTGGGGCAGAAGGTGGCAATGGTGGCGGATCTGAAGGCGGGGACGGAGGTACAGGAAACGAAGGACAAGAGCTGTCGTCTTTTGATGATTTCCTGCAGGGAGAAGGCAACCAGGCAGAATTTGATCGCAGAGTTCAGAAGGCCATAAATACCGCTCTTAAAAACGAGAGAGAGAAGTGGCAGGCGATGACGGATGATAAACTGTCAGAGGCGGAGAAACTGGCGAAGATGACCAAAGAAGAAAAGGCGGAATATCTGAGTCAGAAAAAAGAGAGGGAACTCAACGACCGAGAAGCAGCTATTACGAAAAAGGAACTGATGGCAGAAGCGAAGAACACTTTGGTAGAAAAGAAATTGCCGGTGGAACTCGCTGATGTGTTAAATTACGCCGATGCTGATGCGTGTAACAAGTCTATCACAACAGTAGAAAAAGCCTTCCAGAAAGCTGTACAAACAGCTGTAGAGGAAAGGTTGAAAGGCGACAAACCTCCGAAAAGAGTTTTAGAAGGGCAAAGCCAGTATGAGGGTATCGACGCTGCAACTGTAGCACAGGTAGAAGCATTAATGTAAATTTTAGAAAGGATAAGGTAATATAAATGGCGATTAATACATTATCAACCGCAACATTATTTATGAACACGCTTGATAAAAAGGCAGTTCAAGAAGCAACAACGGGATGGATGGACGCTAATGCCGGACAGGTTATCTATAATGGAGGAGCAGAGGTTAAGATTCCAATGATGACTGTACAGGGCATGGGGGATTATGACCGTGATAATGGATACGTACAGGGTGGAGTAACACTTACATACCAGACAAGAACAATGACTCAGGACAGGGGAAGAAAGTTTCAGTTGGATCCGATGGATATCAACGAAAATAATTTCGTTACAACTGCAGCATCTGTAATGGGAGAATTCCAAAGGACACAGGTAGTGCCGGAAATAGATGCTTACCGTATTTCAAAAATTGCAGCAGATGTTATTAAAGCAAATAAGGCCGGTATGATCGAATATGATTACACTCCTGGTGCAACGGGAACTTCGGCGCTCAGAAAAGCAAAAGAAGGAATTAAGGCCATTAGAGATATGGGATATAATGGTCCGCTTGTAATTCATGCGACCCCTGATTTTATTATGGAACTTGAAATGGAATTGTCAGGAAAGATTATGGCTGTTACATTTTCAAAGGGCGGAATTGATACGCAGGTTCCGTCGATTGATGGCGTTCCATTTATTTCAACGCCGTCAAATCGTATGTATACAGCTATTACGATGTATGATGGCAAAACAACAGGTCAGGAAGCGGGAGGATATACCAAAGGTACGACAGGTCTTGACATTAATTTTATGGTGATGCCTAGAACAACGCCAATAGCAATCACAAAACAGGATATTATGCGTATTTTTGATCCTACGATTAACCAGAAACTTAATGCATGGCAAATGGATTACCGCCGTTTCCACGATATTTGGGTACTTGAGAACAAATTGGATTCCATCTACCTGAGCATTAAGGATAAGAAGCCTACAGCGCAAGGAGGTACGGAATGATACTAATTAGAAAAAATGTCGAGAGGATATCTGAGTCCGAAGCGCAAATTGCAAAGCTGAAAGCAAATGGATATAAAGAACTGAAGGCTGAGGACGCACCGGATGACGTGCCGAAATGTGAGGCGGATTTGAAATCATTGAGTGTAACGCAGCTAAAGACTTTGGCAAAAGAAAAAGGAATTGATGGGTATTCGTCCCTTACAAAAGATGAGCTGCTGACGATTTTGAAGGGTGTGATATAAGTGACTGATGTAGAAAAGTTAGCGATTTTAACGGGAGAGAGTGACTATGAGTTACTCTCTCTTCTGCTAGATGAAGCTGAGGAATTTGTAAAGTCTTACACAAACCGAACAAAAATTGTAACTGGGCTGGAAAAAGCTGTTCGTGATCTGGCGGTGGTTGCCTTGAATCGAATGGGAACTGAGGGTGAAAGTAGCCGAAGTGCAGCAGGGGAATCTTATAACTTCGATAATGCACCAAAACAGGTATACGATGTTATGAATCGGTACCGTCTGGCAAGAGTGGGAGGAAAAGCTCATGAGGCTAAAACGGAATAGATTGCATCAGTACCGACACAGGCAGGCGATTTCAAAACGGGATAGAGAAGGCGGAAGTTATACCGAATATGGGACCGCACTTCCTTTTGTGGCTGAAATGTGGCCGGGCGGCGGCAAAGTGCAGACTGAGATGTACGGTACACGCCTTCCTAACATCCGAAATTTGCGTATACAGGGAAAATATAAAGAGATAGCTGATTCGAACGGTAAACTGAGTTATGCGCTTGACAATGGCATGACAATAACTGTAAATGATGGAATCTGTATCTATTCGGAGAATGAGCCGGATTATAAAGTTGTGGCTATCTACCCGTACAGTTTTCTGACGTTGGAGGTGGAGAATCTATGATTCTTGGTATTCAAGAGCTGGAAAAAGAGCTGCAGAACATGTCCGAAGCTGAACTCCGGAGCGGAATTGCGAAAGCAATCCTTCTGGTCCAGGAAGAGGCAAAGGCAGGATGCCCGGCACATGATGGCGAATTGAGAGAGAGTATCTACACAGATGTTGAAGAACACGATGACAAAATTACTGGGATTTGCTATACAACCAAAAAATATGGACCTTATGTAGAGCTTGGCACAGGACCGAAAGGACAGGAAAACCATGATGGAATTTCACCGGAGGTTGCAGTTTCCTATACACAATCTCCTTGGTGGATCCATGAGAGCCAGATCGACAGAGAAACAGCAGAGTATTATCATTTTTTTGCCATTGATACACCAGAAGGTCGTTTTTACCAGTGCGTCGGTCAAGCGGCTCAACCATTTATGTATCCCGCTCTAAAAAACAATGAAAACAGGGTAGCAGAAATTGTGGCAAACTCATTAAGGAGGCAACTATGAAAAATGTAAAAGACCAGATATATGAGGCACTTCTGAATAAATTCCCGGATGTGACTGATCAATATCCGAGGGATTGGGCGATTCTTCCGGCAGTGCAATATGTAGAAGAAGAAAACAAGGTGCATGAGCACACCGGAGAAGGCGAATGCAAGTCGTATGTAAGGTACCGAATTGACATCTGGCATAATCGTTCCACATCGCAGGCGGCTCTTGATGTAGATGAAGCATTATCAGCCCTCGGGTTGGTACGCACTTCCTGCGGCGATGTGCCGGATCCATCCGGGTTGAAACATAAACAGATGCGGTACGAAGCGATTATTGATATGGGATCAGAAGAAGTGTACTGGCCAGATTAAGAAAGGAGAGAATTAATGTTAGCAAATGGAGCAAAATTGGAATTCAAGAAGAAAGATGAAGATACATACACCGATCTTCTTGGTCTGAAGGAAGTCCCGGATATTGGGATAGAAGCGGAAAAGGTAGAAAATACGGTTCTTGTTGATCCTCATAAGAAATATGAGCAAGGTATCGGCGATCTCCCGGATATGGTGTATAAATTCAAATACGACAATACCGATGCAAAGTCATCTTACAGATTAATGCGTGAAGCACAGGAATCTGGCGAAGTGCTGTCATTTAGAGAAACAATGAAAGATGGCACGACAACAGAATACGATGCGCAGGTGTCTGTGAAACGAACCGGGGGAGGTGTAAATGGCGTAATTGAATTTGAACTTACTATGTTGGTACAGAGTGATCTGGTTTTTGTGGATCCGGCGTAAATAATTTTATGGAGGTAAGAAATGAGTATATTAGGTGGAATAGATAATGAAATGGAACAGGAAAATTTGGAAGAACGGCAGAGTGAGAATGTTACGGAATTTGTTGAGAAAAAACCTAAAAGACATCCGTTCCATTATTGGACTGTAAGAGGTAGAGACTACAAACTGAAGCTTACGACAGGAATGATTGAAAAACTCGAAAATAAATACAGGACAAACGTTCTAAATTTAGTGGGTAGTGACGGAATTCCTGCTCTGTCTGTAATGCTGACTATTATTCAAGCGGCAATGACTCCCTGGGAGCATAAGGTCTCTTATAAGGATGTACAGAAATTATATGATTTTTGGTCTGAGGCGGGTGGAAACCAGATGGACTTCTATGCAAAAGTTTTGATGCCAACATTGGCGGTATCTGGTTTTTTTACGGATCAGCAGGCGGAATCGATGTTGGAGAGCCTGAAAGATATGGACAATATGATGTAAAGCAGCAGAGAGACAGTCTTATGGAACTATACGAACATGCACTTGATTGTGGAATACGCCCGGAGGATTTTTGGACTTATTCTCCTCTTGAGGTATCTGATCTGATTGCAAGCTATTTTCGGCAGAAGCAGCAGGATATAAAACAGCGCGTTACGCATGATTTTGTTATGGCAGAAGTTCAGACACGGTACGTATGCAGAGAACAAGGGCAGGATATACCTCATCCTTGGGAATATTATCCGGAACTTTTCCAAAAAGAAGAAGTGGAATACAAACAAAAGAAAGAAGCAACAGAACTTGAGGAATACAAAGAAAACCGAAGAGCATATGTAGCAGAATTTAACAGACGTAGAAGACAGGGACTGTAACACCCTGTCTTTTTCTGTTGGAAGGGAGGTGAATCATGAGTGATAACTCTACACTGAAAAAGTTACAGGTAATCATCGAAGGAACTATTGCACCATATAAAAGAGCAATA